>OKWR01000069.1_pt1 | contig 146724 bp, 102 predicted proteins | sample 1607101 | NCBI WGS metagenome assembly OKWR01 (sample SAMN04414076, study PRJEB24778) | human gut metagenome | material: faecal | host: Homo sapiens
CAAAGATAAAAGGTAAAACAAGGAGAACAAATACGCACAAGGCCGAATGCTTACTAACCTTTTCGGGGCTAAAGACATCTTTTTCGCAGCTACTAAGAACACATGAAGTGACCAATAGGGCTGACAAAAATAGATTTGTTTTAAATTTTTTTCCCATGACCTGTTTGTTTGCTTGATTAATAACAAAAATACGTACTATTAAGATAATAACAATTTTTATAAGCTCTAAAAAAAGGCCCTGTTAACGTCATTTAACTGTAATTGGGGCTTTTCTGATTGTAACCTCTACATATTGCTGAAAAAGCCGATGAATAAGGGGCTCATCGGCTTTTTGTGTTATTAGAAAACTAAATTATTTTTTAAATATTTGACCGTTATGATTCTTATACCAACCTTTGTTTTCTTTACCTCCAGAAGTAACCCAGCTAGCGAATTCTGTATAAACATCTTTAATGTTCTTGATCTCTAATGGCCAAGCGAACGTATCTGGAATGACTATACCCCATGTTAAGTTTTCGTTGCTCAAATAATACCGTTTGGAAGATAGCGAAGAATCATCATTAGCTTGTCCAAACAATGTGGTATTGGCCAAATCTGTTGGAGCATATCCAGCTATATGTACTTCCGTACGTTTGGTTTTCTGATCGGCAGCTTTTGTGATAATGAATACATCCAGATTGTTTATGTTGAATGCTGACGAAGAAATATTGTCTGATTCAGCAAATTCAAAACGCACTGCATATTGGGGCAGATCTGCTTTATTAGTCGAAGCGGTCTGGTATGTATTAATGAATGGTCTGTCGGTGAAATCAAATTCAGCATGAGCACTTTCAAATAATATCAGTGTAGGCAGGCTTTGTCCGGCCTCGAAAGAAGCATTATTCCCCTTAATGGTGAATTTGCTTGGGGTAATGTTGGCTGGTAAACTTAAGAAGCGAATACCAACTCCTAGAACTTTACTTGCACCAACTGCTTCGAGAGCGATATCAAATTGAGCACTTTTCAAATTACCATTTGAATTTGCTTGGGTTGATCTGTTGTTTAATGTTAAAACAATGTCATTGAGATCAAAGTCACCATATTTAGGCCAGTTATCCTCGAAGACATAAGTGTAAGTCGTTGCATCATCTACAACGGGGATTTCCGGAGTATACGGATCTTCACCTTCGTTGCCTTCATTGAAGATACCACCACAGGTTTCAATTGTATATTTGGATTCGTCATAACCAGTGCTAGCGACAGATGCATCTATGTGTGAACGTTCGGGGTTATACTGCTTTCCTTCCAAAACCATGTTTCCTTGTACGTATGTATGCCATTCAAAATAGATATTTTCCGCCTTAATCATAGAGCGATCTTCTTTCGTCTTGTTAATGGCTTTAAATGTAACTTGACTGCCAGATTGAATTTTGAATTCTTTAGCTTTGATCATGGAGCCGTCAATCAATGTGTATTGAGCACTGTTTAGACTCTCTACAAGTGGAACCGGTAGCCATTCTTTATCACTCGGGGTAGTTCTACCTCCGGTTATAGAAGCTTGATCCAATACTACATTCCTGAATTTGAATGTATTTTTTACAATCAAAAGGCAGTTGTTATAAAGGAAATCAGTCGAAGAGTTTTCTAATATATTCACTTCGATTGTGCCGCTGTTTACAATAGTGGCTCCAGCTTGTATACGATTACCTTTTATAGTGGCTTTTTCATAATTTGCAATAAGGCATGCTGCGGAAGTTCTGTTGGTTTGCATATACGCATTCTCGGCTGTTAGATTGATTGTGCCATGGTTATGAATCTGAGAACTGGTGATGATGAATTTATCTTCTACTTGGAAAAGGGCATCGGAGGCATTATACAACACAGTGCCTGTATTGAGCCCATTCTGTCCGGAAACTTCTTTTACTTTTACAGTACCGAAGTTCTTGATAACGACATTGGTAGCTGTACTAAATATATTGCAGTTTACTTCACCGCCACTTTGTACGGTGAGGGAAGATTTATCTGACACCATAAAAGTGCCGGAGGTAGATGTGATTTTACCACCATTCAGAACGATGATGTCAATTCCTTGGGGGGTGATATTTCCATTTACATTCCAGGTTCCTTGTACATATACTGTAGCGTTGGCTCCATTATAAGAATGAAGCACTTGGGATAAAGTTTCACCTGACTTTATGATATAGGCAGCCCCGTTAGGTAATTGATTTCCGTTGATAATGGATGCGGATTCTGAAGGGACATTGTAGGTTTCTTCTGTATATCCGGGGTCGGTAACATTGTTCCAGCCGGATGTTCCAACTGATGAAGCATGCGTTATCGCTCTGGAGGTAGTTGCAGTGTAATATAACTTACAATTTAATGAACCGCCATTTTCAGGTACTGCGTATGCGTATACTTCCTTCCGTTGATTAGGGTCAGTTTGGCGAATATAAAGGAATTCGGCAGTCTTGGGAATATTAACTTCAGCAATATAGTTAGCGTTTTGTTTTGCCAGCCCCGCTGCAATGGGAGTTGCGGTTTTGTCAGCCAAAGGGTTACTGGCAAATACTTCAATTGCATATTGATATTTTCCATTGAACGCATCTTTTACCTCAACATTGAGATTGACGGTGTTAATCATGGACCAATTGAAACCATCGGGGGCATTGAAGCCTTCTCCTAAAGGATTTTCTGCTGGTGTTGCTTGCGGCTCCTTGCTGGGGTCGTACACATCATCCGCACAACTAGCTAAGAACATGGTGCTCACCACGGTAGCCATTACTGATAATCGGTTAATTAGTTTCATAATCGATAAGATAATACATATTGATTTATTGGTTTATTCTGATTATTGACCGTCGAGAGTGTGTATTTCTTGCATATTCTCGCCACAAAGATAGAGATAAATTTGATATAACAACAAAAAAGTTGTTTTTTTGTTGCATATAGATGATTTATTTATTAAATATGAGTACTATAGCTATGTTCTAAGAACTTGTAAATTCTAGTCAGTCTGTCTCTGGAGTATACGAAATGAAGCGAAATTATAGTCTACAGAGATTTTCTGCTGCTATAATCCGTCAATTACAGACTTTATGCTTTTTTCTGTTTATGCTTTAGTGATTTCTCCCGCAAGATCAGAGTTCATCCGGTAGCGGATTTCGGCTTGGCTGAGACCATGGCCAAGGAGGAACATGAGTTTGGTTACTGCACATTCGGGGGTACTGTCGTAGCCGCTGATGACGCCTGCTTGCAGCAATTTCAGTCCGGTTTCGTATCGTCCCATTTCGACTACACCACGTTGGCATTGAGTGATGTTAACAATAATGATGCCACGTTCTGTGGCGTCCTTCAGTTGACGGATGAACCATTCCTTCTGAGGAGCATTTCCGGAACCGAATGTTTTGAGTACAACTGCTTTCAGGCCCGGGACATGGAGAACAGAATTTATGATGCTTTCCTGAATACCGGGAAAAAGAGTGAGCATAACCACATTGGTATCAAACAGATAATGGGGCTTCATGGGACGTGTCGGATCAGGACGACGGATGATGTGGGCGTCATATTTGATATGGATGCCTGCATGGGCCAATGAAGGATAGTTGAATGAACGGAATGCGTTAAAATTTTCGGCATTGATCTTTGTGGTGCGATTACCGCGCATCAATTCATTTTCAAAAAAGATACACACTTCGGGAACGATGGGGGTACCATCGGGATTCTTTGCCGCAGCTATTTCTATAGAGGTAATAAGATTTTCTTTTCCATCTGTACGCAGAGTGCCGATAGGGAGCTGAGAGCCGGTGAGAATGACGGGTTTAGCCAGATTCTCAAGCATGAAACTGAGAGCAGAGGCCGTATAAGACATGGTATCTGTTCCATGAAGAATGACAAAGCCGTCGAAGTAATCATAATTGTAGTTGATAATCTTTACGATTTTTGCCCAAAGCGATGGTTCCATGTCAGAAGAGTCAATGGGCGGATCGAACTGGTAGGAAGAGATGCGGTAATTGAAACGCTTCAGTTCGGGAACATGTTTGAGAAGATGATCGAAGTTGAAATTTTCAAGCGCACCTGTCTCTGGGTTCTCTATCATGCCGATGGTTCCACCGGTATAAATTAGCAACACGGATGGGTAGTCAGTCTTCATAAACATAACCGGGTTACTTCAAGTCATTTATTATTTTAATAATCACCTTATATAATTGTGGAATATCTTCTTTACAAATTCTAAATATTTCGTCGGCATCTACATCAAAGTAATGATGTACGATAATATCACGAATCCCCATTACATTCCTCCAAGGAATTTCCGGATATTTCACCAATAATTCTTTATTGGTGATTTTATCCAGATTTTTAATGCTTTCTCCTATGGCTGTGAGTTTCATGCAGACACTGTCAAGTTTCATCATTCCACTATCACTTAACAGGAAATCATCTACAGAGTAAATATCAGAACATCTTTTCTCTATTAGTTCAAGAGAATCACGAATTAATTCCAGGGTATGAAAAGCTATTAATTTATCAAACATAAATACCCTCCTTTAATATCTTTTCACGTAGGAGTGCATCCATCTTATCACGTAGACGCACAATATCAACCGGACAGTCTAACAATTCTTCCAATTCTTTTTTTATGCCGGATAAAGCAAAGAAGCCATGTAGTTGCCCTTCAATATATATATCGACGTCGCTTGTTTCTGTTTGTTCGTTCCGAGCAACAGAACCGAATATGCCCATCCGGGAAATACCATATTTACCGGCATTTTTTTGCATATAATCACGCAATAATGAAATATATTCGGTAACAGTTTTCATCACATTTCGGTTTTACTAGTGCAAAGATAAGAAAAAAACAGTGATTAGCGGTAAATGATTAGTGATAAGTGTCATTTTGTTGTTATTGCACCATCCGCTTATCACTAATCGCTCCCTACTAATTACTTCTTCAGCCCTTCTTTCAACTGTGTGATCGCCTTTTCCGCATCTCCTTCAGCTTCATTCAGCAGGGTGACGAATCGGCTGCCGATGATAGCACCGGAAGAGTTGGCACAAGCAGCGTCAAATGTCTGTTTGTTACTGATGCCGAAGCCAACCATACGGGGATTGCGGAGGTGCATATCCTGTATCTTTTTGAAATAAGCTTGCTTCTGGCTGTCGAAATCTTTCTGAGCACCGGTAGTAGCAGCGCTGGACACCATATAGATGAAGCCGTCGGTATGTTCGTCGATTTCACGGACACGAGCCTCGCTGGTTTCGGGGGTGATGAGCATGATGACACGGATGTCGTAACGGTCGGCAATAGGTTTATACGTTTCTTCGTAATCCTTGAAAGGAAGATCGGGAATAATAACGCCGTCGATACCACATTCTACGCATTTCTGACAGAAAGCCTCGAATCCGAATTTCATGATAGGGTTGAGATACCCCATCAGGATGAGAGGAATACGGACATCGCTACGGATATCGCGGAGCTGTTCAAACAAAATACGCAGTGACATACCGTTGCGGAGAGCACGGGTGGCAGCTTCCTGGATAACGATGCCGTCAGCCATCGGGTCACTGAAGGGAATACCGATTTCAATTGAATGGACCCCATTGCGTTCAAGGGTACGGATGACGTCGGCAGTACCTTCCAAGGTTGGGCAACCGGCACAGAAGTAGATGGACAGCAGGTTTTTAGGGCTGTCCTGAAAAAGTTGATTTATACGATTCATGATGTTATTCTAAATTTAATTCGTTCTTAATTCTTTGAGAAAACGTTCGATCCGTTCCACATCCTTGATGCCCGGAGATGTTTCGAAGCGGCTGTTGATATCAATACCGGCAAGGCGGGGATGGTGGAATTCTTTCAGGGCTTTGACACTGTAAGAATTGATGCCGCCGCTAAGCAGGAAAGGGGTACTGCCAGTGTAACGTTGCAGAATACTCCAGTCGAATTGCTGTCCGGAGCCACCATAGTGGGCACTGCGGGTGTCGAATAAGAAGTAGTCGCAGAAACCTTCATAATTGGCAACGGCAAGAAGATCCTTGGACAAAGCGATGGAAAACGCTTTGATGATCCGGATGCCATGTGAATGAAGGGTGCGGCAATATTCGGGTGATTCGTCACCGTGCAGCTGGACGTAGTTCAGACCGAAACGGTCGACATACATAAGGATGTTTTCTTTGGTTTCGTTGACAAAAACACCGACACGTTTGGCAAGCGTAGGCAGGTACCTGGGTATCTGATACAGGTATCTGGGGGATTTGGGATAGAAGATGAAACCGATCATATCTACACCTAATACTTCTACATCGCGGATATTGTCTGCATCGGTCATTCCGCATACTTTGATCATTGTATTCATGGTAATATGTACGATTAGACGATTTACAGTTTACGATTGAAAATACTTTGCTTAAAAATCACGAATATATGAAATTATGTGTGAATTCCCAAATTTATATGCCGTGAATGAGTTCTTCCAATGTGCTTCCGGGATCGTCTGTACGCATGAAAGTCTCTCCCATAAGGAAACCACGGAAGCCTGCCGAGCGTAGCTCACGGATAGTTTCAGGGTGCGAAATACCACTTTCGGAAACGAGCAGCGGAGGCGTCTGAAAATCAATTTCAGCAACAGTATTTTTTAACTCTTCTGCAATGCGGAAAGAGTTTTCTATATTGGTGACGAAGCTGCCCAGATTACGGTTGTTGACGCCGACCATATCCGTCTCCTTATATATATAGGAGAGTTCGGAGGTACTGTGTACTTCGAGCAGAACTTCAAGCCCAAGTTCGTGTGCCTGCATGGTGAGTGTGTGGCACTCGTCAGGTGTGAGGCAGGCGGCAATGAGCAGCACTGCATCGGCACCTACAATGCGGGCTTGCAGAAGCTGATACTTGTCGATGATGAAGTCCTTACGCAGGATCGGGATGTTGACCAAAGGGCGTGCTGTACGGATGTCACGCAGAGTTCCGCCGAAGAACTTTTCATCCGTGAGGATGGAGAGGGCGGAAGCTCCGGCTGTTTCATAAGCAGGTGGAATGAGACCGGCCTGTGCGTTTTCCTTGATCCAGCCCTTGGAAGGGGAACGGCGTTTGAATTCGGCAATGATGCCGGATGAAGAGCTTGCGAGTGCACGCTTCATGCTGCGGACGGGCGTTGTGCCGGAAGCTCCGGTTCCGACAGCTTCCTGCATCATGGCAGCAGCTTGCTCTTGCAATTGATTGAGGGAGACTGCTTGCTTTTGCTGCTCTATTTCAATCCGTTTGTGGGCGATGATTTCGGATAAAATATCTTTCATATTTTTTTTAGTTACGGGTTATCAGCTACAAGCTACTAGCTTGTAGCTCATTTATTGATTTCTATAAACTTCTTCAACGTCTCCAATGCCCGTCCACTCTCCAGCGATTGGCGAGCGATGGCGATGCATTCTTCGATTTCTTTTTCAGGTTCCATCACCTGGATGGCGAAGGCGGCGTTGACAATGACACATTGCGTTTGCGCACGTGTGGCACGGTTATTAAGGATATTATCAAAGATGCGGGCGGCATCCTCTTTACAGGCTCCGCCGAAGAGCTCTTCGGGTTGCGCGGCATTGAAACCCAGCGCTTGCGGACGGTAAATCCGTTCGTAATTGCGCGTCATAACTTTGAATTCGTCCGTGAGGGAGATTTCGTCGTAGCTATCGAGACTGTTGACTACCGCAAAATCGATACCGAGTTTGTAAAAAACATTTGTGTAGAGTCGCATCTGTGCAAGATCGGCCACACCGAGCAACTGGTAAGTAGGCTTGCAGGGATTGACAAGCGGGCCAAGAAGGTTGAACAGTGTACGTACTCCCAATGCCTTGCGCACAGGGCCGACAAACTTCATTGCCGGATTGAAAAGCTGGGCGTGCAGGTAGGCGATGTTACATTCGTCCATGCTGCGTTTCAACTTGTCGGAATCATTGGTGAAGCGGATGCCGTGTTGCTCCATGACATTGCTTGCTCCACTGACGGAAGTGGCGCCATAATTGCCATGTTTGGCAACTTTGTAACCAGCCCCGGCCACCACAAAACAGGCACAAGTAGAAATGTTGAACGTGTTCTTTCCATCACCTCCCGTACCTACGATATCGATAGGCCGATAAGGCGCGAAGTCGATAGGGATGCGAGTCTCCATGAGGGCTTCGCGAAAGCCGATTAGTTCATCTACTGTGATACTACGCATCTGAAATACAGTGAGTAATGCGGAAATCTGTGCTTCGGGATAAGCTTCCCGGGTGATGTTCAGAAGAATTTGCTTGGTTTCTTCCGAAGTAAGCTCTTCGTGGTTGAAGAGGCGGGTTAATATATCTTTCATTTTTTTAATTTACAATTTACAATTTACAATTTACAATTTACGATTGAAAATTCTGTTGTGTTCGGAATGCCTCACTTTAGCGTTTGAAATGCCACATGTTAACGGTCGTGAGGTGTGGCATTCCGACCTGTGAAGTGCGGCATTTGGCCTCATGAGATGTGGCATTTCAGACGCCTTTCAGCCAGTTGCCTACAATCTGTTTTCCATCGGGAGTCAGTACCGATTCCGGGTGAAATTGGATGCCGTGAACATCGTATTCCCGATGTTTCAGTGCCATGATTTGACCTTCGGAACTGATGGCGGTGATAACCAATTCTTCGGGAAATCCGTCCGTATCCACTACCCAGGAGTGATAGCGACCGACTGGAATTTCAGTAGGAAGACCGGAGAAAATGTAATCAGTGATTAGTGATGAGTGATTAGTGATTAGTAGCTCATCGCTAATCACTAATCCCTCATCCCTAATCACTATATTCGTTTGTATGCCATGAAAGACTTCGCTCAGATTGGTGAGCTTCCCGCCGAATGCTTGTCCGATGGCCTGTTCACCCAGACAGACGCCAAGTATGGGTTTTCGTCCTGCGTAAGTGCGGATGACCTCTAATAGTAAGCCTGCCTCCTCGGGAATGCCGGGACCGGGTGAAAGGATGATCTTATCATATTTCTCCAATTCCTCAAGCTCAAATTTATCATTGCGTAGCACATCTACTTCTGCGCCGAGTTCTTTTACCAGATGGGCAAGGTTGTAGGTGAAAGAGTCGTAGTTGTCTATGATTACTGTTTTCATAATTTCATTTACAATTTACAATTTACAAAGTACAATTTTCAAAATACAATTTACAATTTACAAAGTACAATTTGGCTGCGCTATGTACGCCGCATGGCAAATTGTACTTTGTACATTGTACATTGTACATGAATTTACATTTTCTCCGCCATTACGATTGCCTTTTTCAGTGCTCCCAGTTTGTTGTTCACCTCTTGCAACTCGTATTCTTCATTGCTCTTGGCTACAATGCCGCCGCCTGCCTGAAACCAAAGTACACCGTTGCGACTGACGAAAGTACGGATGGTAATGGCCTGGTTCAGTGAACCATTCAGTCCGATGAAGCCGATGCAACCGCCGTAAGCGCCGCGATTGTGCGGTTCCAGTTCGCTGATGAGTTGCATGGCGCGTACCTTGGGTGCACCGCTCAGAGTGCCTGCCGGGAAGGTGTCGATGAATGCTTTGATGGGGCGGGCATCTTCGTTCAGCGTACCGCTGACGCGGCTTACCAGGTGGATAACATGACTGTAATATTGCATTTCCTTGTAGAAATCCACTTTTACATCGTGGCAGTTGCGGGAAAGATCGTTACGGGCGAGATCGACCAGCATGACATGCTCTGCATTCTCTTTGGGATCATCATGCAGGTATTGGGCGTTCAGCGCATCCTGTTCGGGATCTCCGGTGCGCTTGGTAGTGCCGGCGATGGGGTCGATGTAGGCGTGGCGGCCTTCGATGCGGCAGTGCGTCTCGGGTGATGAACCGAAGATGCGGAAACCTCCGAAATCAAAATAGAACAGATAAGGAGAGGGGTTGATGCTGCGCAAGGCGCGATAAAGTTTGAAGTCATCGCCTACGAAACGTTGTTCGAAACGGCGGGAGAGAACAATCTGGAAAACATCCCCACGCAGGCAATGAGCAATTCCCTGGCGGATATTTGCTTTATGCTGTTCGTCGGTCAGCGGGGAAGTGGTTTCGCCGACGGCACGGAAATCGTAGGCGGTGTAGTTGCGGTTATTGATGGCTTTCTGCACGGTGTCCAGTTCACTTTCTTCACCAGGGGCAAGCATTTCAAGAAGTACCATTTCGTTCTTAAAGTCGTTGAAGACAATGAGGTATTGATACAGGATGTAGAGCATATCCGGTGCGTCGTTGGTGGCTTCGCGGCTGTCTTTCACGGGAATATTCTCAAAATAGCGTACGGCATTGAAAGAAGTGTAGCCATAAAGACCGCAGTAATTGGCATATTCGCCTTCCACATGGAAGCGGCCGAGGAAATCCTCTAAAGCTTTTTCTACAGGATATTCAGGTGTGATGGGGCGTTCTTCGCGAGTGCCGTCGGGCAGGCGGAAGACGGCTGTTCCATGATCGATGCTGACGCTTGCCAATGGACAGAGTCCGATGAATGAACGGTTGTTTTCACTGCCATGATAGTCGGAGCTTTCCATGAGTGCACTTTGGGGAAAGACGTCGCGGACTTTAAGATAGGTACTTACAGGAGTGTGCAAGTCCCCAAGAATAGTACGACTATGTGTTTGATAATTATATGTATTCATTTTTTTTAGTGATTAGTTTTTAATGATTAGTGATTAGTGGCACCGATGATCTTAGTGTTAATCACTAATCACTCAACACTAAACGTTAAATAAGTTTCTATATCCTTGTCTCCACGTCCCGAAACAGTCAGTACAACCACATCATCGGGTTTGAAGTTCAGCTTTTCGAGGGCACCGAGGGCATGGGCACTTTCCAGGGCGGGGATGATACCTTCCAGTTTCGTCAGTTCGTAGGCGGCGCGGATGGCTTCATCATCATTAACAGCAAGTACGATGGCACGCTTTTGTGCGGCCAGATTGGCATGCATGGGGCCGATACCCGGGTAATCCAGTCCGGCAGAGATAGAGTAGGGCTCTTCGATCTGGCCGTCTTCGTTCTGGATGACGTAAGTGCGTGCACCGTGGATGATTCCCATCTGTCCGAGGGCGATGGTAGCGGCAGTCATACCCGTATCTATTCCTTTACCACCGGCTTCGGCGAGGACGATCTGCACGCGGCTATCGTCGATATAATGGTAAATGGTTCCGGCGGCATTGCTACCACCACCTACACAAGCGATAAGATAGTCGGGGCAGTCACGGCCTTCTTTCTCAATGAGTTGCTTTTTGATTTCCTCGCTGATGACGGATTGCAGGCGAGCCACCATGTCGGGATAAGGATGAGGACCGACTGTGGAACCGATGATGTAGTAGGTATCGGCAGGATGACAGCACCAGTCGCGGATTGCCTCGTTGGTAGCATCTTTCAGCGTCATATTTCCGGAAGTGACGGGGATGACGGTTGCACCCAGCATCTTCATTTTTTCTACATTGACATGCTGGCGTTCTACATCCGTTTTTCCCATGTAGACGATGCATTCCATATTCATCAGGGCACATACGGTGGCAGTAGCTACGCCGTGTTGTCCGGCACCGGTTTCGGCGATGATGCGATGCTTGCCCATGCGGCGTGCCAGAAGAATCTGCCCGATGGTGTTGTTAATTTTGTGAGCTCCTGTATGGTTCAGGTCTTCACGTTTGAGGTAGAGCTTGCAGCCATACTTTTCGGAAAGCCGGCGGGCATAGTAGAGTGGGGAAGGACGTCCTACGTAGTCACGCAGCAGTTGGTCGAACTCTTGCTTGAAATCTTCGCTTTGCAGTACTTTGAGATAGGTGTTCTGCAACTCTTCCACACACTTGTGGAGTATTTCGGGAACGTATGCTCCACCGAATTCTCCGTAATAACCATCTTGATTTACTAAAAAACTCATCATTTTATTTACGATTTAATTATTTACTATTTACGATTGAAATTTGTCTGGGTTTCAAAACCGGATAAAAGAAAAGAGCCCTGTCGCAGGTTGCGACAGGGCTCTTTCTTAATCTATATTATGTTCACATATATACATACGAGCACTGCTCCCTTACGACTGTCGGAGTTGTAACGGGCGCCACCACCAATATGTATTTACGAGCATTGTTTTCATTGTCTTTTTGTTTTAGCTGGGGGCAAATGTAAGCACTTTGTTTTAATTGCCAAAGAAAATCTTGCTTTTTTTCTCTAAACAGCTCATTTTTGTTTCATCAGCTTGAAACTATAGGAATGATCCCTGTTCATCATGCGAAGAATGGTAATGGTAGGTAGGATGTTAGCATCCAAGGAATTTGAGGGAATCATTAAACTTTTTGTATGCGAACTTGTTTTATAATCGTGTTTTGAACAACTATTATTCATATAAAAAAGAAAGGATGAACTATGAAACGAAAACATTTAGTCGCCATTGGCGTATCTATTGCTATACTTTTGTTATTGTATTGGCTTTTGGTAGCTGAAGATATGAACGCCTGGCTGAACGTAAACTAATTTTTCTTGACTTTCTTGTGGAGTTGTGCGGATAAAAATGTATCTTCGCAAAAAATCATAAGCTCATGAAAGGAATAAGTAACTCATTTTTGCGTACGATATGTGCGCTGATAATCGGTTTGGTATTGGTGATGTTTCCCAATGAAGCCGGAGATTATTTTGTTATAACGATCGGTGTTATATTTCTGATACCGGCACTTCTAAGTATCATCGGATATTTTGCCATGAGTGCGGAGGAGAGACGCCGTCTTCCTATTGAAGGAATCGGTAGTCTGCTATTCGGTTTGTGGCTGGTTATTATGCCCGGTTTCTTTGCAGATTTGCTGACGTTTGTGCTGGGATTTATCCTTGTGTTGGGTGGTGTGCAACAGATTGCATCGCTTTCTGCGGCCCGTCGCTGGATGCCGGTTCGTGTGGGATTTTATATCATTCCGGTGCTCATTCTGATTGCAGGGCTGATTGCCTTGTTCAATCCGACGGGAGTGCGTTCCACGGCATTTATCATTATCGGTATCACCAGCATAGTATATGCAGTTTCCGAATTGATAAATTGGTTTACATTCACTCGCAAACGGCCGAAGGCACCGGGTATGCCGGGAGCTTCTTCAAAGGCTGTAGACAATATTGAGGATGCGGAAATTATAGAAGATAAATAAAAATTTAGTTGACAAGGGAACAAGTTGACAAGGGAACAAGGGGCTACGCAGTGTTAGGCTACGCGGTGAAATGATAATTTATCGGGCTGAATTTTAAGCCTGAAAGGCTTGCATTATATAGCGTAGGGCATCGCCCTACGTAATGTGCATCCCCATTTCTAAGCCCTGAAAGGGCGATATAAAGGTTGATGCTTAATTGCGCCCTTTCAGGGCTTAAATAGAGATATACATAATCACGTAGGGCAACGCCCTACGCTATGTAATATCAGGCTTTCAGCCTGTCTTAATCTCAGTTATTCCCACCGTTAAATTATCATTTATTTTAGCCATTGTTTTATCAGTTCCATCACCTCTTTCTTTTCTTTTTCGGGCAATGTGTTGATACGTGCCAGATGGCTGCCATTCGGTTGGATAAATACATGAATATTCTTTTTGTTTTTCAGCCAGGTGACGCCTGCGGCCGTCCATGGGTCGTTCTGACCATAAATGAAGATCATCTTCGGATCTTGTTTCTTTAGAAACTTTGTTATTTTCTTGCTTAAGGTTTTGTCGAAGGGCATGTCTTTTAATTCTTCGGGAAGCATTAAACGATGCAGATAGCCTTCACCGGACCGGATGGAGAGATACTGCTTGAACGGTTGGACATCATAACCATAGTATCCCAACTCACGGGCAGCTTGTACGAAGAAAGAAGCATTGGGGCTATCGGCGGTGAAATATCCCGGTTCACTGATAGCAAGCAGATGAGAGAAAATATCGTTATCTGAAGCGGTGGTAGCAGGGATTGAGTTGATAGAAGTACCCCACTGCCACAAAGCAAAAGAATATTCCAATACCGAATAATCGTAAATTTCTTCAATGGGTGCACGGAATGAATAATTCTTTTCAGTGCAATACTTCTCAAAACGGGGAAGTAAGGTTGCTTTCCGTTTCAAAGCTTCCAATTGGAAATCTTCAATTTTCTTGCGGTTTTCCGGTGTCGAAACTTTATGCAGGAAAGGCTCATGGCGTCCATCTTCTACTCCATAACAAAGCGGAGCTACGTAAGGAATGGAAATATCTACATCATCCGGATAGAAAGTGCGGTAAAGAAGGGTAGTCTGTCCTCCTTTGCTGATGCCAGTGGCGATCCATTTGCCTGAATAGATGTTTTTGAATGCGGTGGTGATGGCATGTAAGTCATCTGCAGAGTTCTCGGCTGTCAGGTATTGCCAGTCTTTGGGCTCAGGGGTAGACTCAAGGAAGTAGCGATATTCCACGAATATCATGTTGGCATTGAGAAGTTTTGAAAGCTCTTCACGATATTGGGAACGGAGGGCGTAAGCGGCGCCATAGCCTTCGGTAACGATCACTGTGGGGCGGTCGAAGCCGACATGAGCAACGATAACGCGTTGGCGGAAGCTGCCTTTCTCCGGATGGCGGTGATCCAGCGGTTGGGTAAAGTAGGTCACATACTTCTCTGAAAACTCAGAAGTTTCCAATGGACGGACTTCTTTGATGGCGGAAATCGTGCTGATTTTTTGCTCCAGAGCGGTCTGTGCGAAAGAAGAGGTCGATGCTGACAGCAAAACAAAGAGTAGGAGTGCTGCATAGCGAATGTGCATGGTTTTCATCATTATCGGGTTTTAAATTTATGAATAGTTTTTATAAACTCCGACAAAGGTAATAAAAAAAGAGAGAGAACTACCTCCCGGCACCTCTCCCCCTGCAAACTTAAAACAACCAACAAAAGAAATAGATAATTTCAAATAGTGATTAGTGTTTAGTGATGAGTGATTAGTGGCTGCGCTGTATGCGGCATTTTGCTTATCACTAATCACTAACCGTTAATCACTTCTCTTCACTTATCTTATAAACAAGAGTTCCCTGTATTTGGGCAGCGTCCACATCTGGTTGTCAACAATCAGTTCCAGTTTGTCGATATGATAACGGATCTCCTCCATTGCCGGTACGATGGTGTCGTGGTAGGCAATGGCTTTCTCACGTTCACTTTCGATCTTGTTGGCCACCTTGCGGGCTTCGATCATGGTATCTACATGCTCTTTGATGAAGGCGGTGCGGTCGGCAATTTCTTCGATGAGTTCCAGGTTCTTGGCAGACAGTTTTGCAGCTTTGTCGCCGGGGAACAGGTCTTTCATCTTGTAAACGTTATCAATGAGATCCGTTTGATACTGCGTGGCTACCGGGATGATATGGTTCATGGCCAAGTCACCTAATACACGAGCTTCAATCTGGATTTTCTTAGTGTAGGTTTCCCATTTCACTTCGTTGCGGGCTTCCAGTTCTTTCTGAGTCAGGACACCGGTATCTTCGAACATGCGGATGCTTTCCGGTTTCAGATAGCTGTCGAAGATGAGAGGCACACTGGTTTCGCAATCCAGACCGCGTTTCTTGGCTTCTTCTTTCCACTCGTCACTGTAGCCATTGCCGTCGAAATGGATGGGTTTGCAAATTTTGATGTATTTGCGGATCACATCCAGGATAGCCGAAATCTTCGGTTCACCCTTCTCGATGAGTTTGTCCACATCTTTTTTGAATTCTACCAGTTGTTCAGCTACGGCAGCGTTCAGGGCAATCATGGCGCAGGCACAGTTTGCTTCCGAACCTACGGCGCGGAACTCAAAACGGTTTCCGGTGAAGGCGAACGGGCTGGTGCGGTTACGGTCGGTATTGTCAATCAACAGTTCTGGAATCTGCGGAATATCCAGTTTCATGCCTTGCTTGCCGCTAAGGCTTACGAGATCATCCTTGGTACTCTCTTCAATGTGTTCCAATACCTGCGACAACTGTTTGCCCAGGAAGCTGGAAATGATTGCGGGAGGTGCTTCGTTGGCACCCAGGCGGTGTGCATTTGTGGCACTGGAAATGGATGCTTTCAATAACCCGTTGTGTTTGTAAACGGCCATCAGGGTATTTACAATGAAAGTGATGAAGCGCAGGTTTTCTTCAGGTAATTTGCCCGGTCCCATCAGTCCGATACCTGTATCCGTACCCAATGACCAGTTGTTGTGCTTACCGCTACCGTTGACACCTTTGAAGGGTTTTTCATGTAGTAGTACGCGGAAGCCGTGGTTACGGGCTACTTTACGCATCAATGCCATGACGAGCATGTTATGGTCTACAGCCAGGTTGCACTCTTCGAAGATGGGAGCCAGCTCGAACTGGTTGGGAGCTACTTCGTTGTGACGGGTCTTGACGGGAATGCCGAGCTTCAAAGCTTCGATTTCCAATTCTTTCATGAAGGCCGCCACGCGGGTGGGAATGGCACCGAAATAGTGGTCTTCCAACTGTTGGTTTTTGGCACTGTCGTGTCCCATCAAGGTGCGGCCTGTCATCAGCAAGTCGGGACGGGCGGCGTACAGACCTTCATCGATCAGGAAGTATTCCTGTTCCCAACCCAGGTAGGCAACCACCTTCTTCACTTCCGGATTGAAATAGCGGCATACGTCTACGGCAGCTTTGTCTACGGCACGCAGAGCTTTCAGTAGCGGTGCCTTATAGTCCAGAGATTCTCCGGTGTAGGCAATGAAAATGGTCGGGATGCAGAGCGTATCATCGACGATGAAAGCCGGAGAAGAGGGATCCCATGCGCTGTAACCGCGTGCCTCGAACGTATTGCGGATGCCACCGTTAGGGAAGCTGGATGCATCCGGTTCCTGCTGAACGAGCAGTTTGCCTGTAAATTCTTCCATCACACCGCCTTTGCCATCATGCTCAATGAAAGCGTCATGCTTTTCGGCTGTACCTTCAGTCAACGGGTGGAACCAGTGGGTATAGTGGGTAACACCCATTTCGAGTGCCCATTTCTTCATACCGGCTGCCACTTCATCAGCAATGCTGCGATCCAGCGGAGCGCCATTGTCGATCACGTCAATCAGTTTAGCATATACCTTGCTCGGCAGATACCTGAACATCTTTTCCTTGTTGAATACATACTTGGCATAATATTCCGACGGACGTTCCGCAGGAGCTGCCACTGCAACGGGTTTCTTTTTAAACGCCGTTTCTACTACTCTGAATCTCAATTTAGACATAATACTTTATTATTGTTGGTTCGTAAATTAGTGATTAGGGTTTGGTGATTAGTGATTAGTGGCTGCGCTGTATGCGGTATTTTGCTTATCACTAATCACTAACCGTTGATCGTTATCTAGTTGTATGCTGATTCACCATGCTCGTAGATGTCGAGCCCTTCTTCTTCAACGCGTTTGGAAACGCGGAGACCGTGTATCTTATCGAGTCCCTTGAAGATGATGAAACCCATGCCAGCTGCCCATGCACCTACTACGAGGGCGCCGAATACTTGTGCTCCGAGGAATCCCCAGCCTGCACCATAAAAGAGTCCTTCACTGGTGGACAAGAAACCTGTGAGAATGGTACCTGTGAAACCGCAGACACCGTGTACGGAACTTGCACCAACGGGATCGTCAATCTTCAGCACTTTATCGATGAACTCTACTGAGAATATCATCAGGATGCCGCAGATGGTACCGATGATGACGGCACCCAGCGGAGAAACCATATCGCAGCCTGCCGTGATACCTACCAGACCTGCCAGTATGCCATTCAGAGTCAGGGATAAAGATGGTTTGCTGAATTTTAACCAACTGACCACCAGTGCGAAGAAACCTCCGGCACAAGCTGCAAGATTCGTGGTGAGGAAGACGTGTGAGATAGCCATTGCGTCGTCCGTGGAGGCGGCTGCCAACTGTGAACCGGGGTTAAATCCGAACCAGCCGAACCATAAAATGAATACACCCAGCGCCGCCATGGTGAGGTTGTGTCCCGGAATAGCTCTGGACTTGCCATCTTTACCGTATTTACCGATGCGTGGACCAAGGATGGCTGCACCTACCAGCGCAAGCCAGCCACCGACAGAGTGAACAATGGTGGAACCTGCGAAGTCGTGAAATGTGGTGCCGAACAGATTCATCATGAACGAACCTTCTTCGCCGTTCATCAACCAGCCGCCGCCCCAGGTCCAGTGACCGGAAATCGGATAGATCAGTACGCTGATGAAGATGGTGTAAACCAAATACATGGAGAATTTGGTACGTTCGGCCATGGCTCCCGATACGATAGTAGCTGCTGTGGCACAGAATACAGTTTGGAAAACAAGGAAACCTTCTGTTGGTAATCCTCCTCCGTCATAGAACGAGAGGTCGAAGAAGTGGGGCATTCCCACGAAACCACCTACGCCGAACATCAGTCCGAAACCGATGAACCAATAGAGTAGGGAACCGAACATGAAGTCTACGAAGTTCTTCATCAGGATGTTGGCAGTGTTCTTGACCCGGGTGAAACCGGCTTCTACCAGTGCAAAGCCCGGTTGCATGAAAAATACCAGCATAGCGGCGAGCAACATCCATACAGTGTTGAGTCCGTTTACTAATTCTCCGACAGTGGAGGGGGCTGATGATTCTACAGTAGTCTCTTCTAATGTAGCTATAACAGCGGTTGTTGTAGCTGATATACTATCCGTTGTTGCGGAAGTTTGTGCAAAAGTTTCTGTTGTTGTGCAGAGTGCCATAAGGACAGCAAGGGCTATCCACAGCCTGGCAATGCTGCGTTTACTATATTTATCCATAAAATCTTTTTGCTTTTAGTTGTACTTGTATTCTTAGTTTTGTTAAGTAGCTCTTACAGCTCTCTGGAAGACGCTCTTAACAGTTGCGGTTTGGTGCTGCCTGGATTATCTTTCCTGTTCAGCATTGTAGAGGGCGATGTCGCCACGTTCGGCGGTGCGGATGCGGATAGCGTCTTCTATGGGGATGATGAAGATACGCCCGTCGCCGATTTCTCCGGTCTGTGCGGACCTGATGATGGCCTGCACGGTCTTTTCGGCGTTCTTGTCGCGTACCACGATAGAGATCAGGATACGCTCAATGGAACTGGTGTCGTACATTACACCGCGGTAGATGCGTGCCTGACGGGATTTTCCTATTCCCCGGACGTCGTAGTAGGAGAACCATTCGATGTCCGCTTCGAGCAATGCGTCCTTTACATCCTCGAATTTTGTCTTGCGGATAATTGCTTCAATCTTTTTCATACCTTAATACATTTACGATTTTTTTAGTTGACGAGGTTTTTTAGTTTACGAGTTGACAAGGACCTTTCGGGGTGTCCGTTTCTTATCCTTGTCTCCTTGTTCCCTCGTCCCCTTGTTCCCTATTCTTACTCTCTCTCAAAAACTAACTCCGAATACGAAGTATGCACCCTGCGTGTGTGGATTGAACGTCAATTGTGCAAAGGTGGGCAGCGAAAAAGAATTTGTGAATTTGATTTCTTTTTCTGCTTTCAGTGTGAGGTTGGTTACGTTGAACTTGTTGGCATACGCACCTTCCCATGGGGTAAGACCGACTTCTGCCGACCAGTCCAGGCCACCGAGTTTAAAAGGGGCGCTGATGCCTACATACGTGGAGTAAGCTCTGTCACCGTTCTCCTTCGTATAATCATCTCCTGCAAAGTAAGTGTTCCAACTCAGTGCCAACGGACCGAAGTCATATCCCAGAGTGGCTTCGAAGATGTGTACCGTGCTGTGTGCACCGTACTTGAAATAATCTCCCGTATATCCGCCGTCCTCTTTGTGGTAGGAGAACCAGTAATCCGTAACGGATACGCTGAAACCGCCTGTATTGTAACCCAGTGTGAAGTCAATCTCCCTGGCATCTTCCTTGTCGATGCCTACCGAGCCCCAAGCTGCCAGTGACAAGCCTTTGTAGCTGACTTCCATGCTGGGCTGGATACTTACACCACCGCAGTCTGTTCCACGCCAGATGTAGTTGCTTACAAAATCTGCACCGACTGAGGCTTCCACTTTATCCTGTGCTTTTGCCGTGAAAGGCATTGCTGCTGATAATAGCGCGATGGCTATCATTCTGAATTTTACGCTTTTCATTTTCATACCTATTTTACCTTTTAAGTTTAGACAAATTGCGGATGATCAGTCCGGTGAAACTATAGTTTTATTTTAGTTGTTATCTTTTTCATCTTCATGCCAGCCATTTTCTGATTCGCCTCATGGCTTCCACACAATCTTCGTGATTCCCGAAGGCGGTCAGGCGGATGTAGCCTTCTCCGCTGGGGCCGAATCCTACACCGGGTGTTCCTACTACATTGGCTTCGTATAACATCTGCTCAAAGAATCGCCAGGAGCCGGTGCCATTCGGTGTTTTCAGCCAGATGTAAGGGGCATTCACACCGCCGTACACTTTCAGTCCGGCGGATTCCAGACCCTCTTTCATGGTTCGGGCGTTGTTCATATAGTAGTCGATGTTTTCCTTTATCTGCTGCTTGCCCGCCGGGGTGTAGATGGCTTCGGCAGCCCGTTGGGTGATGTAGCTGGTACCGTTGAATTTGGTGCATTGACGGCGGTTCCAGAGACGGTTCAGCGGAATGCGTTCACCGGTCAGGGTGGCGGCTGTCAGTTCTTTCGGAACTACGGTGTATCCGCAACGGACTCCGGTGAATCCGGCTGTCTTCGAGAAGCTGCGGAACTCTATGGCACATTTCTTGGCACCTTTTATTTCGTAAATGGAGTGGGGAACGTCTTCTTCCTGTATAAACGCCTCATAAGCGGCATCGAACAGAATCAGAGTGTCGTTGGCAAGCGCGTAGTCCACCCATTTTTTCAGTTGCGACTTGGTTAGCGTTGTTCCCGTCGGATTGTTCGGGTAGCAAAGGTAGACGATGTCAATCCGCTTGTCCGGTATCTCGGGAACAAAGTTGTTTTCGGCGGTACAGGGCATGTAGGTCACGTTGCTCCATTTGCCGTCTTCTTCCAATACTCCGGCACGGCCACACATTACGTTGCTGTCTATATATACCGGGTAGATGGGGTCTGTCACTCCCACACTGTTGTCGTGGCGGAGGATATCGCCTATGTTGCCCGTATCGCTTTTGGCTCCATCGTTTACGAATACTTCCGTAGGGCTAAAATGAATGCCTCTCGGAGCATAATCATGTTTGATGATCGCTTCAATCAAAAAGTCATATCCCTGTTCGGGACCGTATCCGTGGAAGGTACCGGCATTTGCCATCTCATCCACTGCCCTGTGCATCGCCTCGATGCAAGCCGGTGGCAGTGGCCGGGTAACGTCTCCGATACCCAGACGGATGACTTCTTGTTTTGGGTGCGTTATCCTGAAAGTATTCACCTTTTTAGCTATGTCTGAAAATAAGTAACTTCCCGGTAGTTTCAAAAAATGTTCGTTTACTAATGCCATACTTTCTTGTTGTTTTAAGCGTTATTTAGGTTAGTGATTAACGTTTAGTGATTAGTGATTACACTGGATGCTGAATAGAGCTAATCACTAATCACTAAACATTAATCACTAATTATCTTTTCTCCGTCGAACACCCGGACTGCTCCTCCGGTCATCCATACGTGATCCGTCTTTTCGTCCCATTCGATGTTAAGTGAGCCTCCATCCATGATGATGTCTGTTTTTCTTCCGGATTTTCCGGTCAGTGCGGCGGCTACTGCGGTGGCACAGGCTCCGGTTCCGCAAGCTTGGGTGATGCCCGAACCTCTTTCCCAAACTCTCATCCTGATTTTCCCATGCTCCAGCACCTGGGCAAACTCTACATTGATGCGGTCGGGAAACAACGGATGGTTTTCCAGTTTCGGGCCGATGCTTTCGAGGTTGATATCTTTCACATCTTCTACAAAGATTACCAGGTGAGGATTTCCCATTGATACGGTTGTTCCGATGAATTTCTGCCCGTCGGCTTCGATGGGTTGTTCCTTCATATCAGCGGGACGTCCCATATCCACGGTTACGGTGTCCACTTTTCCGTCTTCCACGTGGAGTTTCAGTATTTTGATGCCCGACAGGGTGTCGAGGGTAACGGCTGTTTGGGAAGTCAGGCCGTATTCATATAGATACTTACCGATGCAGCGACTGGCGTTGCCGCACATTTTGGCTTCGGAACCATCCGCATTGAAGATGCGCATACTGAAATCTGCCTTGTCCGAACTGCCGATGAGTACCAGGCCGTCGCTTCCAATTCCTGTATGCGGGGCGCTCCATTCAACCGAAAGTTTTTCAGGGCTTTCGATGGGATATTTCAGGGTGTTTACATAAATGTAATCGTTGCCTGCTCCGTGCATCTTAGTGAATTTTACAACTCTTGTCATTTTGTACTCTGTTGATGAATTAATCTTTCTTTTTGTTTTATTGCAATGCAAAGATACGACGTTTTGCTAAATTATTCATAGAATATATATCTTATTTCTATTATTTTCATTTATTCTTTCAGTCGCTGCAAATATACGGTATTCAAGTTTTAAATTAAAAGTTTGCGGGTGGATATTTGTATAAATTGTTATTTATGGAATTATTTCCGCATATTCATTCTATGTGGGTAGTGGCGTAAATACGTGTTTTTAGTGGAAAAATGGAGTATGTGGGGTGAAAATGAAGAATTGTATATGACAGAATGAAATTATTTTCTTCTTTTTGGTGACTAAATGATCTTTTGCATAATGCCGCACTATTACAAGGCAAATGCCACACTTTAGCTTCCGCAATGCCATTCATTGGAGCCATCGAAGTGTGGCGTTTGAATTGTTGAGGTGTGGCATTGGGGGAGTTAAAGTGGGGCATTGGTACAGATTGGGATGGAAATGAATCAAATGAGTATTCAGATACTGAGAAAATAGAGTATCTCAATTCCCCTCCTCCGTCGGAGGAGGGGTGCCCAAAGGGCGGGGTGGTAGGTGAGGTAAGAAATCCTTAGTTTATGATTCATAGGTATTTCTAGTTTTACCTACCACCTCCCCCTACGGGTACTCCTCCTCCGACGGAGGAGGAGAATTGAGATAGTATTGCTTAATCACTTTAATTCATATCCCACCTTAAAGAAATGAATTTAACTACCGATCTGCATTACTTCTTTTTCAATATCTCCTGCAATAATACTGGTTCGTTAGTGGTGATGAAATCCACTCCCTGGCTGATGAGCCATTCCATATCTTTGGCATCATTTACTGTCCAGGCATTTACTTTCATGCCAAGACCGTGACATTCTTTGATCCATTCGGGATGTTTTTTGAAGACAGAGAAATGGTAATCAGGACCGGCGCAACCCATGTCTTTCAGTTCCTGCGGATTGAGGTCACCTTCCAGATAATATACGGGGGTGCCTTTAGGAGCCAGGCGAATGAACTCTTTGGTCGCATGGCGTGAGAAAGTGATGTATTCGGTACGCTCTTCCAGTCCCATCTCCTTAATCATTTTCACAATTTGCTCTACGGCGAGCGTTTCCCGTTCGGGAGTCTTGTGCGCTTTGAGTTCCAGGATAAGGCGGGTTTTCAATCCTTTGGCTTTATCGAGGTATTGCTGAAGGGTAGGGAGGTTCTCACCGTTGTCGAGGGTGATGGAGGTACATTCTTTCTCGGTGGATGTTTCCATGCGGACACCTTTGAATACGCCATCGTGGTCTACGATAAGTTTGTTGTCGGCAGTGAGCCAGACATCGAACTCGGAGCCGTAGCAGTGGATGGAGTCAGCTTTCACCAGGGCGGCAATACTATTCTGGGCAGAACCGTCGGTCTTCCAGAAACCACGGTGTGCAATGACTTGGGTGTTTTGGGCCTGTAGGATGCCGCATGCGGCAAAAGACATAGCGGAGGCAAATAAAAGTTTTTTCAGTTTCATAGTTCCTTATTTATAATTCTGCCGCAAGGTACAAAATATGTCTGAAAAGTGATGTTTCATTTATGTTATTAATGCGAATCAGGAGATAAAGGTGTTATCTCCTTTACCTCCTATTACCTGCGTATACGACGTCTGCGCCTGTGGTGACGTTTCTTCTGCTTATAAACGCTGATCCGTTTCCAGACAATCCACACAAACAGTATTCCGAAGACTGCAAAGATAAGAAGCACGATGCCTGTATTCAGGTTATCGCCTTTAACGCGGCTCCACATTTCGAGAACAAGCTCTGTGCGGTCGCCGAAATCACGGATCATGGCACAACGCTCCACGACTTTACGGTCGGGGTATTGTATCGGATTGATCTGAACGCTGTCTGCACCGGGGCCGAAGAAATAACTGAGGTCGGAGAACTGTTCAAGAGTAGTGTCGGTCTTTGCTTCCATAATTTCGGGCGTTGCTACGGCACTGACGTAGCCGATGGCGTCCATATTGCGCAGGGCAATATCCGGCTGGCAAAGATAATTGATGAAGTAGCTGGCGGCTTTTACGTTGCGGGCATACTTGGGGATGGCCCAGCCATCGTACCAGATGTTGCTGCCTTCACGGGGAACTACATAGTCCAGGTCCACGCCTACAGCTTCCGCTTCGTCAATGGCCCAGACGGCGTCGCCACTCCAGGTAAGGTTGAGCCATGCTTTGTTTTTGGTCATCATTTCTTTACCGAAGTCGGCTTCCCACCCGGCAATGTTGGGTTTCAGGGCTTTCAGGTATTGCTCTGCAAGAGCAATGGCCTCAGGGGAATTGTCGTTCATCAGTTGCTCCACGGTGATGGTGCTGTCGGCAAGTTGCCGGGCATGGGCATAGATGATGGCAGTACCGTAGGCATCGCGATAACTGTCTTTCATCAGAATCTTGCCACGGTTGACGGCATCCCAAAGGCATCCCCAGGAGCTGACTTCTTCAAGGGTCTTGAACTTCTTGTTATAGAGTATTCCGGCGGTACCCCACATGTAGGGAACAACGTAATCATTGGTGTGGCGACCGGGCTGGCTGATTTTCTCCAACTCTTTCTGAATATACGGGGAAATGTTGGGGATATAGTCCGGAGTCTTCCCAAAATTGCGGTTGATAGGGAGGAGGAGATCTTTCTTCAACATTCGTTCGATGATGTATTCCGATGGGCATACAAGGTCGAAATCTTCCTGTCCGCGCTCTATTTTGGTGAGCATGATTTCGTTGATATCGAATACCTGGTAGATGATGCGGATATCTTCGCCTGTCTGCTCTTTGTACCAGGCAGGGAATTCGGCGAGGACTTCTTCGTCGATGTAATCTGCCCAGTTGTAGACTTTCAGTACACGGCTGCGCTTCTCGCTGGCACCGGTACAGGAGGCAAGGAGAAGGATGTAGAGGAAGAGGGATATGTATTTCTTCATTGTTTATAGGGGTTATATATAGGTAAATGATAATTTAGCGGAGCGAAAATGAAAGACTAAAGTATCTCAAATTCTCCTCCTCTCGGGAGGAGGAGTACCCGCAGGGGGAGGTGGTAGGTAAAACAATAAAATACCTATGAATAATAAAATTAAGGAATTTCTTTCACCTACCACCCCGCCCTTTGGGCACCCCTCCTCCCAGGAGGAGGGGAATTGAGATAGTCAGAACATAAATAGCTACACCGCTAAATTATTATTTTTCATTCTTTCTTATTTCTTTCTGCTCTCTTATTAATCACAATCAGCAATACTAACACCGTTACAAAAATGATTGTTGACAGTGGCCGCAGTTCAGGAGTCAGTCCACCCTTACGTGCGTCCGCATAGATGTATGTCGACAATGTTTCCAATCCTTCATTTCCGATAGTGAAGATCGTTACTGCGAAATCATCAATGGAAAGCGTGAAAGCGAGGATGAAACCGCTGATCATTCCCGGCAGAATTTCAGGGAAGATGACTTTGCGAAGCGCCTGGAAAGGAGTAGCTCCGAGGTCGAGGGCGGCTTCGTATACATTCTGATTCATCTTCTTCAGACGGGGCATCACACTAAGTACCACGTATGGGGTACAGAAAGTGATGTGTGCCAATACCACTGTAGTAAATCCCTGCGAAATGCCAAAGCTGACAAACAGCAGGAACAGGGAGACACCGGTAATGATATCCGCATTCATCATCGGAATAGCATTGGTGAAATTCATCACCTGACGCGCCCGGGAGCGTAGGTTAAAGATGCCGATAGCTGCCAGACTTCCCAGCAGGGTAGAGGCTGTGGCGGCAATCGTAGCAATCGCGAATGTGTTCCAGATGGCATTCATCAGTGAGTGGTGCATGCCGCCTGTAAACAATGAACTGTATAGTTTGGTAGAGAATCCTGTCCAGTTACCCAGTACTTTGGCCTCAGTGAAAGAGAAGATCATAATGATCAGGATGGGCGAATAGAGCAGGGCAAGCAGAAACCAAAGATAGCCTTTTGCCAGAATACGTGTCATCATATCACACCTCCGCTTTCATTTTGTGCGCTGTCGTCCTCGTTGGTGAAGAGGGCGGTGACGCCAATCAGCAACAGCATGATGAGCGAGAGGGCAGCGCCGTAGTTCCACATTCCGTTATATATATTCTCTTGTACGGTAGTACCGAACAGTTTGATGTTATTCATCGTCAGCAACTCGGCAATGGCAAAGGTGGAAACCGTGGGCATGAAAACCATCACCACACCACTCATGATGCCGGGCATCGAAAGGGGGAGGATCACTTTACCGAATACCTGTACAGGCGTAGCTCCCAGGTCTTGGGCTGCTTCTATCAGACTGTCATCCATCTTCTGCAATGTATTGTAGATAGGGTATATCATGAACGGCAGGAAGTTGTAGACCATACCGAATACCAAAGCTCCTTCGCCCAGCGGCAGGTTGAGGAAATCAAACAATGCTACCGTGGCAAGTGTACGTATCAGGATGTTCACCCACATAGGCAGGATGAACAGTACAACCATGGTCTGGGAGGTGTTGAAGCGCTTCTGACTGAGAATATAAGCAGCCGGATAACCGAGCAGGAGGCATACCAGAGTCGTGATGACAGCTATTCCGATGGAGTAGACGAATGTGTTGATAGATTCGGGATGCATCATGAATTTGCGGAAGTTGGCAAACGTGAATGCGCCTTCAGCATCGGTGAAGGCATAAACCACAATGAGCAACAGAGGCATCACAACGAAGATGATGAGAAACAATGCGTAGGGAACTGTCCAGTTCCGGCGACGCATGAAGAAACGGGATATATTACTGAGCACTTCCTTTCTTATTAGCAGATTCAACAATAGGGATAGAACCGGTAGCCTGGGCCGGTGCAACAATTCGTATATTTTCGGGTGCGATGGTGATGCCGACACGGTCGCCGTCGTCCCAGACGTCAGTGGTGTCTACAAAGATATCCTCGTCCCAATCGGTAAACACGGTGAGATGGTAATGGTTTCCTTTATAAAGGATGAATTTCACTTCGCCCGTCAGATGCCCGTCTTCTTCGTTATCTTCGAGGATGACGTTCCGGAAATCTATTTCTACGAGGACAGAGCTGCCCGGTTCGATGTCCTGCACTTCGGCACACTCAAAGGTGTAACCGAGGAATTCAACGTGTGTGGCGTCTATGAGCTTGCCTTCGAAGGTGTTGCAGGTGCGTTCTTTCTTCATTACGTGAATGTCGAAAGGTTTTACGAGCAGACCGACTTCCCGTCCGGCTTCAAAACTGTGATAGTCCTGTACCATGAATTCGTAGCCCTCGTTAGTCTGTACCATCATTTCGTAATGCACGCCTTTGAAGATGCAGGAGGTGACAGTACCCGTCAGTTGGGCAGCGGCAGAAGGCTCGAATATATAGATGTCTTCGGGACGGATGACTACATCGACGGGGGTATTTTCGCCAAAACCTTTGTCGACACATTCAAATTCGTGTCCGGCAAAGGATACGGCTTTGTCTTGAAGCATGAGGCCGTTCAGGATGTTACTTTCTCCGATGAAATCGGCAACGAAAGAGTTGATGGGTTCGTTGTAGATATCTGTCGGCGTGCCTATCTGCTGGATGCGGCCTTCGCTCATCACAACGATGGTGTCGCTCAGGGTGAGGGCTTCTTCCTGGTCGTGGGTGACGTAGACGAAGGTGATTCCGAGCTTCTGGTGCATCTCTTTCAACTCCATCTGCATGTCTTTACGCATTTTGAGGTCGAGGGCGGCGAGGGGTTCGTCCAGTAACAGCACTTCGGGTTCGTTGACGATGGCACGGGCAATGGCAACACGTTGTTGCTGTCCGCCGGAGAGGGAGTCGACGTCACGGTCTTCGTAATCCGTCATACCTACCATGCGGAGAGCTTGTTTCACTTTCTTGCCAATGGTGGCTTCGGGCATCTTTTTAAGTTTCAGTCCGAAAGCGATGTTGTTGTACACGTTGAGGTGGGGGAAAAGGGCATACTTCTGAAAGACGGTATTCACCGGACGTTGGTGTGGCGGTGTTTGCGTGATGTCTTTTCCGGCGATGGTGATGATACCTTCCGAGGCGGTCTGGAAACCGGCTATCAGGCGCAACAAAGTAGTCTTGCCGCAGCCGGAGGGGCCCAATATCGTTACAAATTCGCCCTTACGGACAGAGAGGTTTACATCATTCAGTACGGCTTTGTCTCCGAAGTATTTCGATACGTGCTCTACACCGATGATGCAGTCAGACTTTTGCATAAGCGTTATTAAGTGTTTAACCTAAAACTAATAGAACGAATTCTGCCTTTCTAAAAAAAGCGGGTACAAAGGTAGGGAATAAATTGGGAAAATGAAAGTACTGCCTTCGATTTGCATTATCTTTGAAGAAGATAAGCTGCACTTCGGCATAAAAAATGAACGAGTTCATTTTATACTGTTCTCGGTTTACATTATCTTTGTAGCATTAATGAATACTATTATAGTAGAAGGAGGCAAGGACATGGGTAACAGAATATATCCTATCGGGATACAAAACTTCGAGAAGATTCGTAAGGAAGGATACGTTTATGTGGATAAAACTGCATTGATGTATAAGTTGGTGAAGAGTGGCAGTTACTATTTCCTTTCCCGCCCCCGCCGTTTTGGGAAGAGCCTGCTGATTTCCACGCTCGAAGCCTATTTTGAGGCGAAACGGGACTTGTTTGAAGGCTTGGCGGTGGAAACTTTGGAAAAAGACTGGGTGAAGCGTCCCGTGTTCCATCTGGACTTAAATATCGGGAAATATGATACGCCGGACAGTCTGGACAAAATACTGAATGAAACGCTTGATTACTGGGAGTCACTTTACGGAACGCGTTCTGCCGAAACGACCCTTGCCTTGCGCTTTGCAGGAGTTGTGGGACGGGCCTATGCGCAAAGTGGTGAGCGTGTAGCCATTCTCATCGACGAATATGACAAACCCTTGCTCCAAGCTATCGGCAACGAGGAACTGCAACGCGAATTCCGCAACACTCTGAAACCTTTCTACGGCGTACTGAAAACCATGGACGGCTGCATCAAGTTTGCCTTGCTGACGGGAGTGACCAAGTTTGGCAAAGTCAGTGTGTTCAGTGACCTGAACAATCTGAATGACATCTCCATGGACGAGCCGTTTATTTCTATCTGTGGAATCACTGAAAAGGAGATACATCTTAATTTTGAAGAAGACCTGCACGAATTGGCAGCCGCGCAGAAAATGACGTATCAGGAAGTGTGCAATGAACTGAAAGCGTGCTATGACGGTTATCACTTTACAGAAAACACGGACGGCATCTACAATCCTTTCAGTTTGCTGAATACATTCTTTAAGATGAAATTCGGCAACTATTGGTTTGAAACCGGAACGCCTACTTACCTTGTGGAGTTGCTGAGACGCAATCATTACAATTTGGAGCGCATGGCGCATGAAGAAACGGATGCTGATGTGCTGAACTGTATTTATGGCGACAACGAACCCATACCGGTTATTTTCCAAAGCGGTTATCTCACGATAAAGGGGTATGATAAGGAATTCGGTCTATACCGTCTCGGTTTCCCTAACCGGGAAGTGGAAGAGGGCTTTATCAGATTTCTGATGCCGTTTTATACCCGCTTCAACCAGTTAGAAGCACCGTTTGAGATACAAAGATTTGTTCGTGAGATACGTTCCGGCCAACCTAACGCTTTCTTTAAGAGGCTGCAAAGCTTTTTTGCCGACACACCTTATGAATTGGTGAAAGACTTGGAATTACATTACCAGAATGTGTTGTTTATCGTCTTCAAACTGGTGGGTTTCTACACACAGGCGGAGTATCACACTTCGGAAGGGAGGGTGGATCTGGTAGTGAAGACTGCCGATTACATTTACGTCATGGAATTCAAACTGGAAGGTACTGCAGAAGAAGCCTTGCAGCAAATAGAAGAAAAACAGTATGCTCTTCCTTTCGAGGCAGACCCGAGGAAATTATTCAAAATAGGTGTGAACTTCAGTAATAAAACAAGGAATATAGAGAAGTGGATTATTGAATGACAGATTTGTGTAGTTCGCGTTCTTTTATTCCGTTTTGACACTATCTTAGTGTGGATTGGAGTGGAGAGTCCTTTTATATTTCATCTTTGTTGTGTGTTAAGTTAACGTAAGTTCCTAATTTCTAATTCTCAAAATTAGAAAAATGGTATCGGACAAAAACAAAATGGAAGAATTAAAAAATAAAAAAAAGAAAAGTCGGAAAAACCGGCCAGAATACTTGACTTCACCTTTCGGATGTCGTATCTTTGCAGGGTAGTTGATAATAGAGAATTCATACGACTTGTTTTCTAAGATAATAACAGACAAAAAACAAGAAAGGCGATAATTTCAATAGGAAGTTATCGCCTTTTTTGTTGATATTTATCGGATTCGGGCTTAAAAGAGGCTTTTTACGTTTTTAATAAACGTTGAGCACATTCTTTAAAAACGTTCCTGTTATTCTTTAAAAACGAATAACAAGAAGCTTAATAAAGCAGAGAAATGCCTGTGATTTGTCTATATTTGAGACTGTGATAAGAATGCTCAGCATTCTATTGATGGATCTCGCTTGGTAAATTGTTTACACAGTAGACTCTGCTTATAACAGGCTTTATCAGCCCACGTTCCCGGCTGCCTCATGCACATCTGCCACCGCCCGTCCGCTCGGATCATTTTTCCCTTGCAACGTGGCATCCCAGGCGAGTGCTTCAGCAGTAGAGCAAGCCACGCTCGGTACACTGGGCACGCTTCGGGCAGCCGACTGACTGGGGAAGTGTTCTTCGAAAATGCTACGATAGTAATATTCCTCCTTATTCTGTGGCGGATTGATGGGAAACCGTTCGGCGGCGTGTTCCATCTGATGGTCGGTGACGGCGGCAGAAGTAATGGCCTTCAATGTATCAATCCAATTGTAACCGACGCCATCGGAGAATTGCTCTTTTTGCCGCCAGGCAACACTTTGAGGCAGCATATCCTGAAAAGCTTCGCGCACAATGCGTTTCTCCACTTCTTTGCCCGGACACATCTTGACGGCAGGGCTGAGGTTCATTGCCACATCCAGAAACTCTTTATCGAGGAAGGGGACACGACCTTCCACACCCCAGGCGGAAAGGCTCTTGTTGGCACGCAGACAGTCGTACAGGTGTAGTTTGGAGAGCTTACGGATCGTTTCTTCATGGAAAGCCTGCGGTGTGGGGGCTTTGTGGAAGTAGAGATAACCACCGAAAACCTCATCGGCACCTTCGCCACTAAGCACCATCTTGATACCCATAGACTTGATGACACGTGCCAACAGGTACATCGGTGTGGAAGCACGAACAGTGGTAACGTCGTATGTTTCGATAAAGTAGATGACATCACGCAAGGCATCGAGCCCTTCCTGAATGGTATAATTGATTTCATGGTGAACGGTGCCGATGTATTCCGCCACTTCACGGGCTTTAATCAAGTCCGGTGCACCGCGCAGGCCGACGGCGAAGGAGTGGAGTTGCGGCCACCAGGCTTCGCTCTGGTTATCAGTTTCAATGCGCTTGCGGGCATACTTCTTGGCAATGGCGGAGATGACGGAAGAGTCGAGACCACCACTGAGCAGGACACCGTAAGGAACATCGGACATTAACTGGCGTTGCACGGCAGCTTCAAGGGCGAGTTTTACGCTGTTGATTTCTGGCTGGGTAGCTCGGCGGGCGGTGGTGTCACTGGCTTTGACGGCGGCATAATCGGTCCAGGGACGCTGATACCAACGGTGCATTTTTCCTTCGCGTCCCCAGAAGTAATGTCCGGGCAGAAAAGGCTCGTAGGTATCACAGAAACCTTCGAGAGCTTTCAGTTCGCTACCAACGTAGATATGTCCCTGGTCGTCACGACCGATATAAAGAGGGATTACCCCGATAGGGTCACGGGCAATCAGATAATCGTCTGCTTCCTCATCGTAAAGGGCAAAGGCGAAGATACCGTTCAATTCTTCGAGGAAATGAATGCCTTTATCCTTATATAATGCGAGGATGACTTCACAGTCCGATCCTGTACGGAAAGCATACTTGCCGGCGTAGCGTGAACGGATTTCCCGATGATTATAGATCTCACCGTTGACGGCAAGGATTTGCTTGCCATCCGGAGAGTACAAAGGTTGTCCGCCACTTTCCGGATCGACGATGGAAAGACGTTCGTGAGCCAGGATGGCACTGCCGCCTACATAAATACCACTCCAGTCCGGTCCGCGATGACGGATTTTCTGCGCCATTCGAAGCGCTTTGTTTCTCAATTCCTGGGATTGAGATTTGATATTGAAGATACCTACGATTCCACACATGATGCTTAGTGATTAGGGGTTAATGATTAGTTCAGTGATTAGGGTTTAGTGATGAGTGATTAGTAATTAGTAAGCATAGCACAGCCTGCTAATCACTAATCACTTACCACTAATCACTCAAATACTTGTCTATTCTCTCTGCCACTCTCCGTCCGTCCGCCAGTGCATGCACCACAAGGCTGGCACCGCGTGCCGCATCACCTGCAACGAACACATTTTCCGGAAATTCCGGTTGTTCCGGTTTCAGGAAGCCCATGGCCAGAAGCACCATATCGGTGTCTATCACTTCCTTCTTTCCGGTAGGCTTCATGGTAGGACGTCCTCCATCCTGAGCCGGAGTCCATTCCACTTCTTCCACCTCTACACCGCAGACTTTTCCATTCTTGCCAATAAACTGATTGGATGCCAGCGACCAGCGACGCGTGCAACCTTCTTCGTGACTTGAAGTCGTCTTCAGCACAATGGGCCATTGCGGCCAAGGAGTAGCGTCATTGTGACCTACGGGAGGCTGTGGCATAATCTCAATCTGTGTCACACTCACGGCTCCCTGGCGGATGCTCGTGCCGATGCAGTCCGATCCAGTATCACCGCCACCGATGACGAGAACCCGTTTGCCCTTGGCATTTACCAGTTGGTCTTTCGGGAACGTTGCTCCATCGAGGATCTGATTTTGCTGAGACAGCATTTCGAGGGCAAGATAAATGCCTTTCAGTTCGCGTCCGGGGATATTGAGGTCACGTGCCTGCGGCGTCCCGGTGCAGATGCAGTAGGCATCAAAACCTGCGGGGAGTTTCTGTACATCTACCGTTACGCCCATTTTGAACTTGATACCTTCGGCTTCAAGTACCCGCATCCGGCGGTCGATTACTGCTTTATCGAGTTTAAAATTAGGAATACCATAGCGTAGTAATCCGCCGGGCATGGGTTTGCTGTCAAAAAGAGTCACTTCATAGCCTTTAGCATTCAGCCGGCAGGCAGCGGAGAGTCCCGCAGGACCTGCACCGATGATGGCAACCCGCTTTCCATTACGCTCAGGCCGAATGGGTACGATGTAGCCTTCGCGAAAAGCCGCTTCGGCAATAGCCGCCTCGTTTTCACGAATGGTGACAGGTGCATCACACGAAAGCTTCAGTACACATGACTTTTCGCAAAGTGCCGGACAGATGCGTCCGGTAAATTCGGGAAAGTCGTTTGTGGCGGCGAGCACTTCGTATGCTTCGCGCCATTTACCTTTATAAAGCGCATCCTGAAATTCGGGTTGCTTATTGCCCAACGGGCATGCCCAGTGACAGAAGGGTACACCGCAATCCATGCAACGTGATGCCTGGAGTTTACGTTCGTGACTGTTTAAAGTTTGCTCTACCTGACTGAAGTCGGTGATACGTTCGTGGACAGGACGGTATCCCGCTTCCTGCCGTGGTATGTTTAAAAATGCTTTTGGATCTGCCATAATGAAATTTACAATTTAGCAATTTACAATTTACCAATCTCTTTGTCCGTTTACAATGTTTATTTCCAGATGCTATTATGACAGTTGTTCCGCATGGTAATTGTACATTGTAAATGGTCAATTGTACTTTTAGTAGTCTCTCTGCATCTCCGCAATCTTCTGTTGCAGTTTCCGCATTTGCTCCTCTTGCAGCACCTTCTTGTACTCGATGGGGACTATCTGGATAAACTCATCCACATATCGGTTCCAGTTATCAAGCATCGTGCGTGCCAGGTTGGAGCCTGTATAGAGGTAGTGCTGACGAATGAGTTCGTGCAACTCCTTACGATAGGATGCTTCTTCGATGAGGCTCAGTTCCACCATTTCCATGTTACAGAAATAATCGAAGTTTCCATCCTTATTCCATACATAAGCTACACCGCCCGACATGCCGGCTGCGAAGTTGCGTCCTGTTGAACCGAGGACTACCACACGACCGCCCGTCATGTACTCGCAACAATGATCGCCTACACCCTCTACTACGGCAATGGCACCGGAATTGCGGACAGCAAAACGTTCGCCTACGCGCCCATTAATGTAAACTTCACCGCTGGTTGCACCATAGAGCAAGGTGTTTCCTGCAATCGTATTCTTCTCGGCTTGGAAGTTAGAGCGTACCGGAGGCAGCACGGCAATCCGTCCGCCCGAAAGGCCTTTGCCGAGGTAATCATTTGCTTCACCTTCCAGCTTGAAGTTGACACCCGGTACAAGGAAGGCACCGAAACTTTGTCCTGCAGAACCTTTGAACTTTACGTTCAACGTATGTTCCGGCAGTCCCGCTTCACCGTACTTCGCGGCAATGGTGCCCGAAAGCATGGCTCCGCAAGCACGATCCGTATTGGCAATGGTATATTCCAGTGAGATTTCTTTCTGGCTTTCCAGAGCTTCGGCAGCGGCATGCAGCATTTCAACGTCTTTTACGTGGTCGATGCCGTGTTGCTGGTCGATGGTGTGGCGGATGGCTGCACCATTATCGACGCGTGCCAGTATTTTGTCGAAAGCAATCAGGGATTGTTTGGGTGATTCGTTTTCTGACTTGCGGATAATTAGATCCGTGCGTCCGATGATATCATCCATACGTTCCACACCGATTTCTGCGAGATACTCCCGTACTTCCTGTGCCAGGAAAGTGAAGAAGTTCACCAAGTATTCGCTACGTCCGTGGAAGCGCCGGCGAAGTTCCTCGTTCTGCGTTGCCACACCCACAGGGCAGGTGTTCTGATGGCATTTACGCATCATGACGCAGCCCAGTACAATCAAAGCGCTGGTTGCAAATCCGAACTCTTCGGCACCCAGCATCGCCATCAGCACGATGTCACGACCGGTTTTCAGTTGCCCGTCCACTTGCAGCATCACTTGCCCGCGCAGACCGTTCAGTACAAGGGTCTGTTGTGTTTCACTCAGTCCCAGTTCAGGAGAGATGCCGGCATAGCGGATGCTGGAAGCAGGAGAGGCGCCTGTGCCACCTTCCGCACCGGAGATGACGATAAGGTCGGCTTTTGCTTTGGCCACTCCGGCGGCAATGGTTCCCACGCCGCTTTCGGCCACCAGTTTCACACTGATCTTGGCGTGAGGATTTACATTCTTCAGGTCGAAGATCAACTGTGCCAGGTCTTCGATGGAGTAAATGTCGTGATGGGGCGGGGGAGAAATCAATGAAATGCCGGGGATGGAGTGACGTGTCTTCGCAATCACCTGGTCTACTTTAAAGCCCGGCAACTGACCACCTTCGCCCGGTTTGGCCCCTTGTGCCACTTTGATTTGTATTTCATCGGCGTTCACCAGATACTCCGTTGTTACACCGAAGCGTCCCGAAGCTACCTGCTTGATGGCGCTACGCAGACTGGTTCCGTCTTCACGGGGCGTAAAGCGTGCGCTGTCTTCGCCTCCCTCACCTGTGTTGCTGCGTCCGTGAATCCGGTTCATGGCAATGGCCATTGCCTCATGCGCTTCTTTGCTGATAGACCCGTAACTCATGGCACCCGTCACAAAGCGGTGCATGATGCTTTCTACCGGTTCAACCTTATCTATAGAAATGGGGGCACGGCGAAAATCCAGGAAGTCGCGCAAGAAGATAGGCGCTTCTTTTCCATCTACCAGACTGGTGAATTCTTTGAACTTCTTATAACTGCCCAGGCGTGTGGCGAGTTGTAAGGTAGAAATGGTTTCAGGGTTCCAGGCATGTTTTTCTCCGTCTTTACGGAAAGCATACAAACCGTTGTTGGGGAGTAATCCGTCTATTTGTGCGGCAAAACCTGCATCGTGGAATGCGATTGCATCGCGTGCCACTTCATCCAGCCGGATGCCGCCTATTGTGGATCTCAACCCGCCGAAATAAGCATTGCTGAGCTCTTCACTCAAACCTACGGCTTCGAATATTTTCGCTCCCCGATACGAGCGGATGGTACTGATACCCATCTTACTCATGATCTTGAACAATCCCTTGCAGATGGATTTGATATATTTCTTTTCGGCTGTGGCATAATCCAATTGGATTTCTTTCTTCGCCACCAGCTTGTCAATCACGGCAAATGCCATGTAAGGATTCAGGGCACTGGCTCCAAATCCCAGTAACAGGGCTGCGTGCATCACCTCGCGTATTTCACCGCTTTCCACTATCAATGCCGTCTGTACGCGTTTTCCTACCGAAATCAGGTGGTGGTGTACTGCGCTTACTGCCAGCAGAGAAGGGATAGCCGCATGAGTGGCATCTACATCACGGTCGCTCAGTACAATGTAGTTCACCCCTTCGCTGACGGACTCTTCCGCTTGCTTGCAAAGTGCTGTGAGTGCTTCCTGCAATCCGGCACGGCCCTTTGCTGCCTCAAACAGCAAGGGTAATTTCACCGTTTTGAAACCTTTGTAGCGGATGTTGCAAAGAATATCCAGTTGTGCATTGCTCAGGATAGGATGGTTGAGGCGCACCATCTTACAATGGCTTTCGCTGGGTGTCAGGATGTTCATACCCACGGCGCCGATATATTCCGTCAGTGACATTACCAGTTCCTCGCGTATCGGGTCGATAGGCGGATTGGTGACTTGTGCAAACTGTTGGCGGAAGTAGTTGTACAGTAGTTGCGGCTTATCGGAGAGCACGGCAAGCGGCGTATCATTTCCCATTGAGTGGATAGGCTCGGCACCCGTGGTACACATCGGGACGATGAGCCGCTCTACATCTTCCTTGGAATAGCCGAAGGTGCGCAGCATCCTCTCATAATCGGGCACAGTGTGCGCTACCTTACGGCCGCTTTTTAGCTCATCCAGTTCGATGCGGTTCGTTGCCAGCCAACTGCGGTAAGGCTTGGCTTCGGCCAACTGTTTTTTCAATTCTCCGTCGTAGTAGATTTCGCCTTTCTCGGTATCTACCAGCAGTATTTTACCCGGTTGCAGGCGTCCCTTTTCTTTGATGTCTCCCGGTTCGAAATCCATCACGCCCACTTCGCTGGCAACTACCATCATGTCGTTGTGTGTAATCAGATAGCGTGCAGGACGCAATCCGTTACGGTCGAGCATACCGCCTGCAAAACGTCCGTCGCTGAACAGCAAGGCGGCAGGGCCATCCCAGGGTTCCATCAGGATGGAGTGGTATTCATAGAATGCTTTCAGGTCTTCGCTGATGGGGTTCTTTTCATTGAAAGATTCAGGCACCAGCATGGCCATGGCGTGCGGCAGGCTGAGGCCTGACATAACGAGGAATTCCAAAACATTGTCCAGTGAGGCACTGTCGCTCATCCCCGGCTGAATGATGGGGCGTATCTCCTTGATGTCGCCCAGGACGGGAGAGGAGAGCACGCTTTCGCGGGCTTCCATCCAACCCCGGTTGCCGCGGATGGTGTTGATTTCGCCATTGTGGGCCAGGAGGCGGAACGGCTGTGCCAATCCCCAGGTAGGGAAGGTGTTGGTGCTGAAGCGGGAGTGCACCAGTGCTATGCCGCTGGTGAAGTAGGGGTTTGTCAGATCGGGGAAGTAGCCTCGCAGTTGCAGTGAAGAGAGCATACCTTTATAGATGATGTTCTTCGTGGATAGGGAGACAACGTAGAAATCTTCGCGCGTGGGAATATCCGACATGCGCACTTTGTTTTCGATTCGCTTTCTTATTATATAGAGTTTACGGTCGGCTGTCTCGCTTTCCGTAAATCCGGTGATGAAAATCTGTTTGATATCCGGTTCGTTGGCAAGTGCCGATTCTCCTAAGATTTCAGGACAAGTGGGCACATTGCGCAGGTGCATCAATGTCAATCCTTCTTTTTCAATCTCTTCGATGATAATACTTAAGATAGCACCCTGGTCTTTCTCATCTTTCGGCAGAAAGAGAAGACCTGTACCGTATTTCCCTTTCTCGGGAACAGGAATTCCCTGCAAAAGAATAAACTCATGCGGGATTTGCAGCAGAATGCCGGCACCGTCTCCGGTTTTGTTATCCGCACCTTCGGCGCCCCGGTGACGCATGTTCTCCAATACCTTTAATGCAGACTCTACCAGTTCGTGTGACTTGCCTCCGTGGATGTTCACTAACATACCGACACCACAAGCGTCATGCTCGTTCTCTGCATCATACAAGCCCAACTGCCTGGGCTGTCGTTGATATACAGGATGTTGGCTTTCTTCCCTTCCCTGTTGTCCGGCTTTTCTCTTTGTTTCGTTGTTAAAAAGTTCTTCTTTCATCTTTTTAAGTTTACTTTATTCTGCGGTAATACCTATTATTGCTATCAAAATGTTTGGCAAAAGTATTAATTTAATTTCATATTGGTATTATAATGCGGGTTTTTGTGACTTGCAAAATGTCTGTTTGTTGGATCTGTGTTTTAAATTGAAATAAAATATGTGCTTTTACGTTTTGAATTGAAGTAAAATGCGTGATTTATATTCTGTATTGTAAGTACGCCTTTCCCTCGTTCGAGAAATTGCCATATTGCCATAATGCCAAATAGCCAAAAGGGAAGTGCATGACATTTTTTTCGTTTCATCCTTATCCGGATATAACCAAGTCCGTACCAACTCCGTGTCAAGTCCATACCAACTCCGTACCAAGTCCATACCTATAGACACGGAGATGGTACGGACTTGATACAGTGTTGATATGGGATTGACATGGATTTAGTCTCATTACCCGTTGGCAGAATTGATTTCTTTCTTTCGGGTATGAATAAAATGAGTATTTCTACATAAAGTAAATAGAGTATCTCAATTCCCCTCCTCCGTCGGAGGAGGGGTGCCCAGAGGGCAGGGTGGTAGGTAAAGCAAGAAATACCGATGAATCATATCAATAAGGAATTCTTTTCTCACCTACCACCTCCCCCTACGGGTACTCCTCCTCCCCAGAGGAGGAGAATTGAGATACTACTGTTTAATCACTTTTATTCATTGCTTTTCCATTATGAATTAATTCCGCCAACAGGTTCTCTTTATCTTAATTGGCCATTTTCTTTCATCTTAGCAATTTGGCTTTTTGGCAATTTGGCAACATTGAAAAACGATGCTCTTTGTCGGATTAGAAGATTTTTCCGCTATCTCCTTTCAATATAAAACTAAAATTCCATTGCTTGCTTTGGATTTATAAAGTTATTCCTTTTGCTTTAATAAGTTTGTTTTCTTTAACTTTTTGACAAGAAAATATCTTTTTTCTATTCTTTTGATAAATAAATAGGCAAAACATTAACTTTATGTTCGTGAGATTTCATATCTTTGCAGCGCAAAATCAAATATTAATTAGTATGTGTGGAATAGTAGGCTATATTGGTCAAAAGAAAGCCTACCCCATTCTTATCAAAGGATTGAAGCGATTAGAGTATCGCGGATATGATAGTGCAGGGGTAGCATTAATCAGTGATAACCGACAGTTGAACGTTTACAAAACGAAAGGTAAGGTTTCGGAACTGGAAACTTTCGTTACTCAAAAAGATATTTCCGGTAACATCGGAATTGCCCATACCCGTTGGGCTACGCACGGGGAACCTTGCTCCGCTAACGCCCATCCTCATTATTCCTCTTCCGAACATCTCGCTCTCATCCACAACGGCATCATCGAAAACTACGCCGTCCTTAAAGAAAAACTCCAGGCCAAAGGCTATTCATTCAAAAGCAGTACGGACACTGAAGTACTGGTGCAACTGATAGAATTCATCCAGAAATCCAAAAATACAGATTTGCTGACTGCTGTGCAATTAGCGTTGCGTGAAGTAATCGGTGCTTATGCCATTGCCGTGCTGGATAAGGACAATCCGGATGAAATTATAGCAGCCCGCAAGAGTAGTCCGTTGGTGGTAGGTATCGGTGAAGATGAGTTTTTCCTGGCTTCGGATGCTACGCCGATTGTGGAATATACAGATAAAGTCGTATATTTGGAAGATGAAGAGATCGCCGTCATCCACCGCGGAGAGAAACTGAAGGTGGTGAACCTGAAAAATGTGGAATGTCCGCACGAAGTGAAGACGGTAGCGCTGAATCTGGGACAGTTGGAAAAGGGTGGTTATCCGCACTTCATGCTGAAAGAGATTTTTGAACAGCCCGATTGCATTCATGACTGTATGCGTGGACGTATCAATGTAGAAAGTACAAATGTGGTGCTTTCCGCAGTGATTGATAACAAAGACCGCCTGCTGGCAGCCAAACGTTTCATCATCGTGGCGTGCGGTACTTCCTGGCATGCGGCTCTTATCGGAAAGCATCTGATAGAAAGTCTTTGCCGCATTCCGGTGGAAGTGGAGTATGCTTCGGAATTCCGTTACCGTGATCCGGTGATAGACAGTAAGGATGTGGTGATTGCGATTTCGCAAAGTGGCGAGACGGCGGATACACTGGCAGCTGTAGAACTGGCGCGGAGCCGTGGGGCATTTATCTATGGCATCTGTAATGCGATTGGTTCGTCTATTCCGAGGGCTACGCATACGGGTTCTTATATCCACGTAGGCCCTGAAATCGGAGTGGCTTCCACCAAAGCGTTTACGGGACAGGTGACAGTGCTCACTATGCTGGCGCTGACGCTTGCCAAGGAGAAGAATACGATAGATGAGGGGGAATTTCTTGCCATTGTGCAAGAGCTGAACCGCATTCCTGATAAGATGAAAGAAGTGCTGAAGTTGAACGGCAGCATTGCAGAGCTTTCCAAGATCTTCACGTATGCGCATAACTTTATCTATCTGGGACGCGGATATTCGTATCCCGTAGCCTTGGAAGGTGCGTTGAAGCTGAAAGAAATCTCTTATATCCATGCCGAGGGTTATCCGGCAGCTGAAATGAAGCACGGGCCCATCGCATTAGTAGATGCTGAAATGCCGGTGGTAGTGATTGCTACACAGAACGGGCTTTATGAGAAAGTATTGAGCAATATACAGGAAATCAAGGCGCGTAAAGGCAAAGTGATTGCCTTGGTGACAAAAGGAGATATGGTTATCAGCAAGATTGCCGATACTTGTATCGAGTTACCGGAAACAATTGAGTGTCTTGACCCGTTGATTACTACGGTACCGTTGCAGTTACTGGCGTATCATATCGCGGTATGCAAGGGGATGGATGTGGATCAGCCGAGGAATCTGGCGAAATCGGTGACGGTAGAATAAAGAGGGTAATATGAAATAAATAGTAAACGATAAATTGTACTTTGTACATTGTAAATTGTAAATGAACTGATGGAAGAACTGAAGCATGAATGTGGCGTTGCCATGATACGCCTGCTGAAACCTCTGGAATACTATGAACAGAAGTACGGCACATGGATGTACGGTTTGAACAAACTCTATCTTCTGATGGAGAAGCAGCACAACCGCGGACAAGAAGGTGCCGGCCTGGCTTGCGTAAAGCTGGAAGCAAATCCCGGTGAGGAGTATATGTTCCGTGAGCGTGCACTCGGTTCGGGCGCCATTACCGAGATATTCGATACGGTGCAGAGCAACTTTAAGGATTTGACAAAAGAACAGCTTCATGATGCGGATTACGCTAAGAAATACCTCCCTTTTGCGGGCGAGGCTTACATGGGGCACTTGCGTTATTCCACTACCGGAAAGAGCGGCATTTCCTATGTGCACCCTTTCCTGAGGCGTAACAACTGGCGGGCTAAGAACCTTGCTCTTTGCGGCAATTTCAACATGACGAACGTGGATGAGATTTTTGCACGTATCACTGCTATCGGCCAGCATCCGCGAAAGTATGCCGATACGTACATCATGCTGGAACAAGTGGGGCACCGTCTCGACCGTGAAGTGGAGCGCCTCTTCAATCTTGCCGAAGCGGAAGGACTGACAGGCATGGGCGTGACTCACTATATAGAAGATCATATGGACCTGGCAAACGTGCTGCGTACTTCGAGCAAGGAGTGGGACGGAGGCTATGTGATATGCGGACTGACGGGAAGCGGTGAATCGTTTGCCGTGCGCGACCCGTGGGGGATCCGCCCCGCATTCTGGTATCAGGATGATGAAGTGGCAGTGCTTGCCAGCGAACGCCCTGTGATACAAACCGCTTTCAATGTGCCGGCAGCCAGCATTAAGGAATTGATGCCCGGACAAGCCTTGCTGATTAACAAGACAGGCAAGCTGCGCACCACCCAAATCAATAAAGTGCGCGAGGTGAAACCCTGTTCTTTCGAACGTATTTATTTTTCACGAGGCAGTGATGTGGATATTTACAGAGAACGTAAACTATTGGGTGAGAAACTGATACCTAACATCTTGAAAGCCATTAATAAAGACCTTGACCATACCGTGTTTTCCTTCATCCCGAATACAGCGGAAGTTGCTTTCTACGGCATGTTGCAGGGACTGGATGATTATCTGAATGAAGAGAAAGTGCAACAGATCGCTTCCCTGGGCCATAGCCCCAATCTGGAGGAGCTGGAACAGATACTTTCCCGCCGTATCCGTAGCGAAAAGGTAGCCATTAAGGACATCAAACTGCGCACGTTTATTGCAGAAGGAAACAGCCGCAATGACTTGGCTGCGCACGTGTATGATATCACATACGGCAGTCTTGTGCCGGGTGTGGACAATCTTGTCATTATCGACGACTCCATTGTGCGCGGAACCACTCTGAAACAGAGTATTATCGGTATTCTCGACCGTCTGGGTCCCAAGAAGATTGTGATTGTTTCTTCTTCCCCGCAGGTACGTTACCCTGATTATTACGGCATCGACATGGCAAAGATGAGTGAATTCATTGCTTTCAAAGCGGCCATCGAGTTGCTGAAAGACCGTGATATGAAAGATGTGATTGCCGCTGCCTACCGTAAATCGAAAGACCAGGTAGGACTGCCGAAGGAGCAAATGGTGAACTATGTGAAGGATATCTACGCACCTTTCACTGACGAGGAAATCTCTGCCAAAATGGTGGAACTGCTGACACCTGCCGGAACAAAGGCGAAGGTGGAAATCGTATACCAACCGTTGGAGGGGCTGCATGAGGCTTGTCCCAATCATCGGGGAGACTGGTATTTCAGCGGTGATTATCCTACGCCGGGCGGGGTGAAGATGCTGAATAATGCCTTTATTGACTATATAGAACAAGTATATCAATTTTAACGAAATAGTGTTTAGTGATAAGTGATTAACTAATCACTTATCACTAAACACTAATCACTAACTAACATGAGAAATGTAACTCTTATCCTCGACGACGGGAGCCGCTTCCACGGCAAGTCGTTTGGCTACGAAAAGCCGGTAGCGGGAGAGGTGGTTTTCAACACAGCTATGACGGGGTATCCCGAGAGCTTGACTGACCCCTCGTATGCCGGACAGTTGATGACGCTCACTTATCCGTTGGTGGGCAATTATGGTGTGCCGCCTTTCACTATCGAACCGAATGGACTGGCTACCTTTATGGAAAGCGAACGTATCCATGCGGAAGCCATCATTGTAAGTGATTATAGTGAGGACTTTAGCCATTGGAACGCTATGGAAAGCCTTGCTGATTGGCTGAAGCGCGAACAGGTGCCGGGCATCACAGGTATCGATACGCGTGAGCTGACAAAGGTGCTCCGCGAACATGGCGTGATGATGGGTAAGATCGTCTTTGACGATGAACCGGAGAATGTGCCCGATGCTGTGTATGCGGGAGTGAACTATGTGGATAAAGTGAGTTGCAAGGAAATAATCCGGTACAACGAAGGTGCAGATAAGAAGAAAGTAGTCCTGGTGGATTGTGGAGTGAAGACTAATATTCTTCGCTGTCTGCTGAAGCGTGATGTGGAAGTCATCCGTGTGCCTTGGAACTATGATTATAATGAATTGGAGTTCGACGGACTTTTCATCAGTAACGGCCCGGGTGATCCGGATACCTGTGATGCTGCGGTGCAGAATATCCGCAGGGCAATGAAGAATGAAAAACTACCTATCTTCGGTATCTGCATGGGAAATCAGTTGCTGAGCAAGGCAGGAGGAGCAAAGATATACAAGCTGAAATATGGTCATCGCAGTCACAACCAGCCGGTGCGTATGGTGGGCACGGAGCGTTGCTTCATCACTTCGCAGAATCATGGTTATGCAGTAGACAACACTACGCTGACGGAAGATTGGGAGCCGCTGTTCATCAATATGAACGACGGGTCTAATGAGGGTATTAAACATAAACGGAATCCCTGGTTCTCTGCACAATTCCATCCGGAAGCTGCCAGCGGACCGACGGATACGGAGTTTTTGTTTGATGAGTTCGTGAAACTGCTGTAATCACCTATAAACGTACAACAAATGAAAGAAAACAATATAAAGAAAGTCCTGCTACTCGGTTCCGGTGCACTGAAAATCGGTGAGGCAGGTGAATTCGACTACTCCGGCAGCCAGGCACTCAAAGCCTTGAAAGAAGAAGGTATCTACACCGTTCTTATCAACCCGAATATCGCTACTGTGCAGACTTCGGAAGGCGTTGCCGACCAGATTTACTTCCTGCCTGTCACTCCTTATTTTGTAGAGAAAGTCATCGAAAAAGAACGTCCGGATGGCGTTATGCTTGCTTTTGGTGGGCAAACGGCACTGAACTGCGGTGTTGCCCTCTACAAAGACGGAGTTTTTGAGAAATATGGTGTAAAAGTTCTCGGTACCCCCGTACAGGCTATTATAGATACGGAAGACCGTGAGATTTTCGTGCATAAGCTGAATGAAATCAATGTAAAGACTATCAAAAGCGAAGCCGTAGAAAATGCCATTGATGCCCGTCGTGCTGCTGCCGAATTGGGTTATCCGGTGATTGTCCGCGCTGCATACGCTCTTGGCGGACTGGGTTCCGGCTTCTGTGACAATGAAGAAGAACTGGATGTGCTGGTTGAGAAAGCTTTCTCCTTCTCTCCGCAGGTGCTTGTGGAAAAATCCTTGCGTGGATGGAAAGAAGTGGAGTATGAGGTGGTGCGCGACCGCTTTGACAACTGTATCACCGTTTGTAACATGGAGAACTTCGACCCGCTGGGCATCCATACGGGAGAGTCCATTGTTATCGCTCCGTCACAGACACTCAGTAATTCCGATTATCATAAGTTGCGCGAACTTGCTATCCGTATCATTCGTCATATCGGTATTGTAGGAGAATGTAATGTGCAGTATGCTTATGATCCTGAAAGTGAAGATTATAGAGTAATTGAAGTAAATGCCCGCTTGAGCCGTTCTTCTGCTCTGGCCTCTAAAGCTACGGGTTATCCGCTTGCTTTCGTTGCTGCAAAACTCGGTCTTGGCTACGGATTATTCGACCTGAAGAATTCTGTAACAAAAACCACAAGTGCTTTCTTTGAACCTGCATTGGACTATGTGGTCTGCAAAATACCCCGTTGGGACTTGGGTAAGTTCCATGGTGTAGACAAGGAACTGGGTTCCAGCATGAAGTCAGTAGGCGAGGTGATGGCTATTGGCCGTACTTTTGAAGAAGCCATTCAGAAAGGTTTGCGTATGATAGGACAGGGGATGCATGGTTTCGTAGAGAATAAGGAACTTGTTATCTCTGATATAGACAAGGCGCTCCGTGAACCGACGGACAAGCGTATCTTTGTCATATCCAAAGCTTTCCGTGCCGGATATACCGTTGATCAGGTGCACGAACTGACGAAGATCGATAAGTGGTTTCTGGAGAAGCTGATGAATATAATGAACACCAGCAAAGAGTTGGAACAGTGGAGCAAGAACCACAAACAGATAGCCGATCTGCCTTTGGAATTGCTGAAAAAAGCTAAGGTACAAGGTTTCTCCGATTTCCAGATAGCCCGTGCCATCGGTTATGAAGGAGACATGGAAGACGGTATTCTCTATGTGCGCAATCATCGTAAGAGCGTTGGCATTGTCCCTGTGGTGAAGCAAATAGACACTCTTGCTGCCGAATATCCTGCACAGACTAATTACCTGTATCTGACGTATAGTGGCATCGCTAATGATGTTCATTACCTCGGCGACCGTAAATCCATCGTTGTACTTGGTTCCGGTGCGTATCGTATCGGGTCTTCCGTAGAGTTTGACTGGTGCGGTGTACAGGCACTGAATACCATCCGTAAAGAAGGGTATCGCAGCGTTATGATCAACTATAATCCCGAAACCGTATCTACGGACTATGATATGTGTGACCGCCTCTACTTCGACGAACTTACCTTTGAACGGGTAATGGATATTCTTGAACTGGAAAATCCGCACGGGGTGATTGTTTCTACCGGTGGTCAGATACCGAATAACCTTGCCCTGCGTCTGGATGCGCAGAAGGTGCCTATACTCGGTACTTCTGCCAAAAGCATTGACAACGCCGAAGACCGTGAGAAATTCTCTGCCATGCTGGACCGTATCGGCGTAGACCAGCCTCGTTGGCGCGAGCTTACGAGCATGGACGACATCAACGAGTTTGTGGAAGAAGTGGGGTTTCCGGTGCTTGTGCGTCCGTCATACGTGCTTTCAGGTGCTGCAATGAACGTTTGTTCCAATCAGGAGGAGTTGGAACGCTTCTTGCAACTTGCGGCCAATGTATCGAAGAAACATCCGGTGGTTGTCAGCCAGTTCATCGAACATGCCAAGGAGGTGGAGATGGATGCGGTGGCACAGAATGGAGAAATTGTGGCATACGCTATCTCTGAACATATTGAGTTTGCCGGGGTGCATTCGGGTGATGCTACGATTCAATTTCCGCCGCAGAAGCTTTATGTGGAGACGGTACGCCGCATTAAGCGTATCAGTCGTGAGATTGCACGCGAACTGAATATCTCCGGTCCGTTCAATATCCAGTATCTGGCTCGTGAGAATGACATCAAGGTGATTGAGTGTAACCTGCGTGCATCCCGTAGTTTCCCGTTCGTCAGCAAGGTGCTGAAGATTAATCTTATCGAACTGGCTACGAAGGTGATGTTGGGGCTTCCGGTAGAGAAGCCGAATAAGAATCTCTTTGAACTGGATTATGTAGGCATCAAGGCCAGCCAGTTCTCTTTCAATCGTTTGCAAAAGGCGGATCCGGTGTTGGGTGTGGATATGGCATCTACAGGTGAGGTTGGTTGTATCGGAAGTGATACGTCCTGTGCCGTGCTGAAGGCTATGCTTTCTGTAGGCTACCGCATACCGAAGAAAAATATCCTGCTTTCTACCGGTACACCGAAACAGAAGGTGGAAATGCTTTCCACTGCCCGTCTGCTTCAGCAAAAAGGGTATAAGCTCTTTGCAACGGGAGGTACCAGTAAGTTCCTTACGGAGAATGGGGTGGAGAATACGCAGGTGTATTGGCCCAGTGAGACCAACCAACAGCCGCAAGCGTTGGATATGCTGCACAAAAAGGAGATCGACATGGTGGTGAATATTCCGAAGAACCTCACTGCGGGTGAGTTGAGCAACGGATATAAGATTCGTCGTGCCGCTATCGACCTGAATGTTCCGCTGATTACGAATGCCCGCCTGGCAAGTGCTTTCATCAATGCTTTCTGTACAATGACACTGGATGATTTGGCAATTAAATCGTGGGCGGAGTATAAATAATCTCTGTATAACAAAGTGAGAAAAACATTTGTTAGTCAAAGAGAATGGCTTAACTTTGCATTTACAACTATAAAAATATAGGAGAGTATATTATGGATACAACGATGGAAACCATTTCATTTGAGTTGCCGAAAGCTGACTTAAAGTTATTCAAAGAATTGGCAAAGAAGATGGGCTGGACTATTACTGACAAAAAGTCGGGTATAGAAAAGGCTATGGAGGATGTGAAGGCCGGGCGTGTGTATAAAGCAAAAGATGCAGATGAGTTATTTAAGCAAATATTAGGCTGATGGCATATACCTTGACATATACCGGACAGTTCAAGAAAGATTTAAAGCGTTGCCAGAAACGAGGATTAGATCTTGAACTTTTGCATAAAGTGATAACTCTTTTACAAGAAAACGGTTCTTTGCCGGCTGAATATAAACCTCATATATTGTCGGGACAATTTTCCGGATATTGGGAGTGTCATATAAAGCCGGACTGGTTGTTGATATGGGAGCAGAATGATAAAGAATTGACTTTATTGTTGCTTAATACTGGGACACATTCGGACTTGTTTTGATAACTTTAGAAATATAGCGCCCCGTTGCATTGCAAAGATGTAACGGGGCTTTTGCTTTTTATATGCTGCAAAACATATCCCTATTTCTTGCTGATTCAGAATAAATAATCTTTCTTTGCACCAGCACAGTTCAGCACAGTTTTCTGTGCCATCCTTACTTTGATTAAACCTGTATACGCAATATGAAAACAATTTTCGGGCAACAAACGACGAAGGTAAAACAACTGGCCGATTTGATCAGCCAGGACATTTCTATGGGACGTTACAAGACGGATACCGCCCTGCCTTCTATCAATCAGCTGAGCCACGATTATAAAGTTTCCCGCGACACGGTTTTTAAAGCCTTTATTGATCTGAAGGAGCGGGGGATTATCGACTCTACTCCTGGTAAAGGTTACTATGTGGTGAACCGTCAGAAAAATATTCTGCTGCTGCTCGATGAATATTCACCTTTTAAAGATACATTGTATAACAGCATCATCCGCCGCCTTTCTACGCGTTATAAGGTAGACCTGTGGTTTCATCAGTATAACGAAGCATTGTTCAATGCTATTCTTCGCGATTCCATTGGCCGTTATAATAAGTACGTGGTAATGAACTTCGATAATGAAAAGATTTCCCCTTATCTCTATAAGATAGACTCTTCCCGTCTGTTGCTGCTTGATTTCGGGCAGTTTGATAAGCGGGAATATTCATACATCTGCCAGGACTTCGGTGAAGCCTTTTATGCAGCTATGGCTCAATTGTCAGATAGGTTGCAGAACTATCGCAAGCTTATCCTGTTTCTGGCACGGGAAAGTAAGCATCCCAAAGAGACGTGCGATTATTTCAGGAAGTATTGTGCAGATCATCAATTGGAATGTGAGGTAATAGAGACTTTGGACGGCAGGGAAGTGCATTCCGGTGAAGCCTATATTGCCATCCGTCAGGTGGATGTAGTGGAGATTGTGAAGAAGAGCCGTGCGGCAGGTTTGACGTGTGGCGTTGATTTCGGCTTGATAGCCTACAATGATACGCCGGCTTATGAAGTGATTGATAAGGGAATAACAGTGATGAGTGTTGATTGGCAAAAGATGGGAATCCTGACGGCGGATTTCATCTTGAGTGGCAAGCCCATACAGGTCTGTCTGCCGACGGAAGTAAATTTAAGAGGCTCTTTATAGCCTTTTTTTACAAACCTATTTCAGCACAGTTCAGCATAGATAATGTTTTATTAACCAAATAAATGATAGCATGAAAAAGTATCCGAAAATCGGGATTCGTCCCACTATCGACGGTCGCCAGGGTGGCGTACGTGAAAGCCTTGAAGAAAAGACTATGAATCTGGCTAAAGCAGTAGCCGAGTTGATCACCAGTAACTTGAAGAACGGTGACGGAAGTCCGGTGGAGTGTGTGATTTCAGACAGTACCATCGGTCGCGTAGCCGAAAGCGCGGCTTGTGCCGAGAAGTTTGAACGCGAAGGCGTGGGTTCTACTATCACAGTGACCTCTTGCTGGTGCTACGGTGCCGAGACTATGGACATGAATCCGTATTATCCGAAAGCTGTTTGGGGATTTAACGGTACGGAACGTCCGGGAGCTGTATATCTGGCAGCTGTACTGGCAGGACATGCACAAAAAGGATTACCTGCTTTTGGCATTTATGGACGTGATGTGCAGGATCTGGATGACAATTCCATCCCTGCCGACGTTGCAGAAAAACTGCTTCGTTTTGCACGTGCCGCACAGGCAGTAGCAACCATGCGCGGAAAATCTTACCTGTCGATGGGTAGCGTGTCCATGGGTATTGCCGGTTCTATTGTGAATCCGGATTTCTTCCAGGAATATCTGGGCATCCGTTGCGAATCTGTAGACTTGACTGAAATTATCCGTCGCATGACTGAAGGTATCTATGATAAGGAAGAGTTTGCTAAAGCCATGGCATGGACAGAGAAATATTGTAAGAAGAATGAGGGCAAGGATTTCAATGTCCCCGCAAAGACCAAGACCCGTGAGCAAAAAGACGAAGATTGGGAGTTTATTGTGAAGATGACCCTTATCATGCGCGACCTTATACAAGGTAATCCGAAACTTCGCGAAATGGGATTTAAGGAAGAAGCACTTGGACACAACGCCATTGCCGCCGGTTTCCAGGGACAACGCCAGTGGACGGATTTTTACCCGAATGGTGACTATTCCGAAGCTCTGTTGAATACTTCTTTTGACTGGAACGGCATCCGTGAAGCATACGTAGTGGCTACTGAAAATGATGCCTGCAACGGTGTAGCCATGCTTTTCGGTCATTTGCTGACAAACCGTGCACAGATATTCTCTGACGTGCGTACATATTGGAGTCCTGAAGCTGTGAAACGTGTTACGGGTAAAGAATTGACTGGTTTGGCAGCTAATGGCATTATCCATCTGATTAACTCCGGTGCTACCACTCTGGATGGTACAGGTCAGCAAACGAATGCACAGGGTGAACCTGTCATGAAACCCCATTGGGAAATCTCCGAGGCTGAAATGGAGAAATGTCTTGAAGCTACCACCTGGTATCCCGCTAACCGTGATTATTTCCGTGGAGGTGGTTTCTCTTCCAACTTCCTGTCAAAGGGTGGAATGCCTGTAACTATGACTCGCCTGAATCTGGTAAAAGGCCTTGGCCCTGTGCTTCAGATTGCTGAGGGATGGACGGTAGAGATCGATCCGGAAGTTCACAAGCTGCTGGATGAACGTACGGACCGTACTTGGCCTACTACTTGGTTTGTGCCCCGTCTTTGCGATAAACCGGCATTTGAAGATGTGTACTCGGTAATGAATAACTGGGGAGCCAATCATGGTGCTATCAGTTACGGACATATCGGTCAGGATTTGATTACACTGGCTTCCATGCTTCGTATTCCTGTTTGCATGCACAATGTGGATGAGAAGAAGATATTCCGTCCTGCTGCCTGGAATGCATTCGGTATGGATAAAGAAGGAGCTGATTACAGAGCTTGCACAACGTACGGACCTATCTATAAATAACAAATAAGAAATAGACATGATAACAAACGAACACATAGAACAATTCATTGCCCAGGCGCATCGGGTAGGAGATGCCGGATTGACAATATGCAGTAGCGGCAATATCTCCTGGCGCATTGGTGACGAAGTTCTGCTTTCCGGAACAGGGTCATGGGTACCTTCGCTGCCTAAAGAAAAAGTAGCTGTCTGCCGCCTTTCCACAGGAGAAGTTTTGAATGGAGTGAAGCCCTCTATGGAAAGCGGTTTCCATCTGGGAGTACTTCGTGAGCGTCCTGATGTGAATGTAGTTCTGCATTTTCAGTCACACTATGCCACGGCTGTGGCATGTATGAAGAATCGTCCTACGAACTTCAACGTAACAGCGGAGATTCCCTGCCATGTGGGAAGTGAGATTCCGGTAGTTCCTTATTATCGTCCGGGATCGAAAGAATTGGCCCAGGGAGTGATTGATGCTTTGAAAGATCATAATTCCGTCCTCTTGCTGAAACATGGGCAGGTGGTGTGTGGCAAGGACTTCGACCAGGCTTTTGAACGCGCTATGTTCTTTGAAATGGCATGCCGCATCATTATCCAGTCCGGAGGAGACTACACAGTACTTACTCCTGAAGAGATCGACGATCTTGAAACATACATTTTAGGAAAGAAGACTAAATGATGAATACCTATCTGGCAGTAGATTTTGGAGGTGGAAGCGGTCGTGTTATGGCCGGTTCCATCTGCCAGGGTACGCTGAAACTGGAAGAGGTGTACCGCTTTCCAAACCGTCAGGTGCGGATGGGAAACCATGTGTACTGGGATTTTCTTGCCTTGTTTGATGAGATGAAGAACGGACTCCGGCAAGCGGTGCGCAAGGGATATCATATCAGGAGCATTGGTATTGATACCTGGGGCGTGGACTTTGGATTGATAGACCGTAATGGTAATTTGCTGGGAAATCCTGTGTGTTATCGTGATCCCCGAACGGATGGTTTGCCGGAGGAGTTTTTCGGTGGTGATCTTGTTCGGCATTATTCCGAAGCCGGCATACAAGTGATGTCCATCAATACACTTTTTCAGCTTTACAGCATGAAGAAAAGCGGTGATGTGCAATTGGAAGTTGCAGACCGTCTTCTGTTTATGCCCGATCTTTTCAGTTACTTCCTCACTGGGGTGGCAAATAATGAATATTGCATTGCATCCACCTCCGAACTGCTTGATGCACGTAGCCGGACCTGGAATCAGCCACTCATTCATCGATTGGGAGTACCTGCACATCTTTTCGGAAACATTGTGATGCCCGGTACGGTACGTGGCAAACTGAAACGGGAGATTGCTGAAGAAATCGATCTGACGGATGAAGTGGATGTCATAGCTGTCGGTTCGCACGATACGGCGAGTGCTGTTTATGCGATTCCTTCGACACAGGTGGATAAATCCCGTTGTGCTTTCCTCAGTTCCGGTACGTGGTCTCTGCTGGGTGTTGAACTGGATGAGCCTATTCTCACGGAAGAAGCTTGCCGCGACGGTTTTACCAATGAGGGCGGGGTAGGCGGTAAGATTCGTTTCCTTCAGAATATCACCGGGCTTTGGATCTTGCAACGCCTTATAGCGCAATGGAAAGAAAGAGGAGAGCGATGTGGGTACGATTTCTTGCTTTCTGCTGCCGAATCTGCGGATATTTCATCCGTCATTGACGTAGACGATAAGATATTCCAGAATCCTGTGGATATGGAAGATGCCATTGCGGAGTATTGCGAAGCGCACGGGCTGCCTATACCGGAAACTTACGGTGAGGTAGTGCGTTGTGTACTCCAATCACTTGCCTTGCGCTATAAGCAAGGAATAGATCAACTGAACCGCTTGCTTCCTGCTCCGATAGAACAGCTCAATATCATCGGTGGCGGATGCCGTAATTCACTGCTGAACCGCCTGACTGCCGAGGCTTTGGGTATTCCCGTTTATGCCGGACCTGTAGAGGCAACCGCTATCGGTAATATCCTGGTGCAAGCCATTGCCAAAGGAGAGATCGGCAGCCGTGAAGAAATCAAAGAATTTATTTAATAACTTAGCCGGAACGCAGGTAAACACTGCTTTGCGTAGATAATTATCGTATCACTTTTTAATCTGCTAAAATCTGTGTTTATTTGCGTTTCAATATTGATTTACTATGGACACATCAATCAAACGTTATCCCGCCAAAGAGCATCATCAGCCGGTGGAGCGTATCTGCCGGACACTGGAACTCCGTGACGATCCGAAGTTGATAGCCGAATACCGCCGCCGGCACAGTCGGGAAACTATCTGGCCCGAAATACCTGCCGGTATTCGTGAAGCCGGCATTCTGGAAATGGAAATATATCTTTTGGACACCCGCCTGTTTATGATAGTCGAAGTGCCTGTAGGGTTTGACTGGGATGCAGCTATGGAGCGCCTCGCTTCCTTGCCCCGGCAGCAGGAATGGGAAGACTATATGGCCATCTTCCAGCTTGTAAAACCCGGTTCCACTGCCGCCGAGAAATGGCGACCGATGGAGCGTATTTTCCACCTTTATGATTAATCCCAGCCAAAGAAATAACTACCATGAAGAACAACACTAAGAAAAACAGCATTATCAGTAAAGACGGAGTAAGCTACCTCATTCCGTTCATTCTTATCACCAGTTGCTTTGCCTTGTGGGGCTTTGCCAACGATATCACGAATCCTATGGTGAAAGCCTTTTCCAAGATCTTCCGTATGAGTGTTACCGACGGGGCACTGGTGCAGGTGGCTTTCTATGGCGGATATTTTGCCATGGCATTCCCCGCAGCTATTTTTATCCGTCGCTTTTCATATAAAGCAGGGGTACTGTTAGGGCTGGGGCTGTATACTATCGGTGCATTCCTCTTTTATCCTGCCATGCTGACAGGCAATTACTATCCCTTCCTCATTGCCTACTTTATCCTGACATGCGGACTCTCGTTTCTGGAGACAAGTTGTAATCCGTATATTCTTTCTATGGGTGATGAAGCTACATCCACCCGCCGCCTGAATCTCGCACAGTCTTTTAACCCGATGGGCTCGTTGTTGGGTATGTACGTGGCGATGAATTTTATTCAGAATCGCTTGAACCCGATGGATACGGTGGAACGCAGTCAGCTTTCGGATATTGAATTCGCTGCGGTACGTGATTCGGACCTGATGGTACTGATTGCGCCTTATCTGATTATCGGGCTTGTTATTTTGGCAATGCTGATTGTGATTCGCATGGTGAAGATGCCGAAAAATGGTGATCGGTCTCATGACATCAACTTCCTGCCTACATTGAAACGCATATTTAGCATACACCATTACCGTGAAGGAGTTATCGCACAATTCTTCTATGTAGGTGCGCAGATTATGTGCTGGACATTTATCATTCAATATGGTACGCGCTATTTCATGTCGGAAGGGATGGAAGAGAAAGCTGCGGAAGTGCTTTCACAGCAATATAATATTGTGGCTATGATTATTTTCTGTGCCAGCCGTTTCATCTGTACGTTTATTTTAAGGTATCTCAGTCCGGGACTGTTGCTGAAAGTACTGGCTATTGCAGCCTGCGTATTTACGGCCGGGGTGATTGGTTTCCAGAATATCTGGGGAATGTATTGTCTCGTAGGGGTATCAGCCTGTATGTCTCTGATGTTCCCCACGATTTACGGCATAGCTTTACAGGGATTGGGCGATGATGCCAAGTTCGGTGCTGCCGGATTGATTATGGCAATTCTCGGAGGTTCGGTATTGCCCCCGATTCAAGCAAGCATTATAGACTGCCAGACGCTTCTGGGCATACCGGCAGTAAACCTGTCATTCATTCTTCCGTTCATCTGTTTTGTGGTAATTGTAATCTATGGTCATCGGTCGTATTGTAGGGAGAAAATGCGAAAGCAATTATAGATACTTCTGATTTTGATAATGAAGAGCCTTTTTCAAAAAAAAAGGCTCTCTTTTTGTTTTATATGGTTGCATTTCTTCTTTTTTTGCTACTTTTGTATTGCAAAATAAAACAAGTAAATATTTCGCATAACATAAAATTCTTCTGGTACAGATGAAAAAATATTTTCTACTTCTGTTTTTCTATCTCTTATTTGTAATTTCAGCTTTTGCACAAAAAGATGCGATAGACGGTAAAAGTTATATCCTTTGTATAAACTCATATACGGAAGCTTCTCCCTGGAGTAGCCGACTCATTTCCAACGTTACGGAATTCGTTCAGCGGGATCCTGAAATCACTCTCTATGTGGAGCACCTGAATATGCTGTTGGTTGAAAATGATTCCATCTTGGAAGAGTTCAAATATAATATATTTGATAAATATAAGGATCGTTCTCCGCGTATGTTGCTATTATTGGGAAATTCAGCATTGATGTTACGGGATGAATATAGAAAGGTTTGGGGAGATATTCCTATTGTGCTTTGTGCGCAGGAAAGCTATTTAGATTCTTATGAAGCTTACATTCACAGGCAGCTTTCTACATCGAAAGAACGAACTCCTCTTTCTTATTTAGTTGACCCTTATAATTTGGTTTATCTGTATGCTGATTTGTTTATCCCGGAAAATATTCGCTTAATGAAGCAGATGATTCCCGATATGGAAAAGTTTATATTTATAGGTGATGGGCGTAAAGTCAATCAGGACAATGCTGCACTTATCAAGCGAGAACTAAATACGAATTATCCGGATGTCAAATTTCAATTTTGGTCTGCTGAAAATCTAACGACCAATCAGTTGTTGGACTCCTTGTATTTTGTGAATCCTAAAACAACGGGAGTTTTGTTTGCTTCGTGGTTTTATAAATACAAATTAGCTGGTAATAGTGTGTTAGCTACAAATTCTCATAAGCTTATAGCGACTACTTCTATCCCTATCTTTTCTCTTAGCATGGTAAACTTAACAAGTGGAAAAGAAGGAATGTTAGGTGGATATACTTACAATCAGGAGCGTTATGATGAGAGATTGATTCAAACCATTATGGATGTGTTGAAAAGCAAACAAGCGCGTAATATTCCCTCCTATATAGCCACAGATGGAGCACCCGTCATTAATTATGAGATACTGATACGCGAAGGGCTTTCTCCTTCTGTATGTCCTGCAAATACTCGTTTCCTGAATAAACCGCCTACGTTTTGGGAACATTACCGGTACTTCATTTTGGGAACTCTCTTTTCTATTCTGCTTCTTACACTGTTTTTCCTGTACCGTATTCGCAATTTGAACGAGTTAAAGAAAGCGCAACAGAATGAGATAGATGCAATGACTACCTATAAGATGCTGGTGAATAATATGCCTTTGCTCTATATGCAGGAAGAACTGGTGACGGATGAGAATGGCAATCCCGTCGAATTGATCTATCGGAATGTAAACTCGGAATTTGAGAAACAGTTCTATCGTAAGGAGGAAGTCATAGGCAGGAAGGGCAGTGAGGTATTCCCTGAATCTATGCCCGAATTTCTGCACTTCACTAAGATGGCACTGACAGAGAAAAGAGCCATTACATTCCCTTATTATTTTAAAGCCATAGATACTTTTTACGATGTGGTACTGAAAGGGACCCATCACGGGAATATGATTGATATTTTCTGTCTGAACAGCACGGAACTACACAAAGCACAGCAAAAGCTGAGCGCCACCAACAGTAAGCTGGCAATGGCTCTCGACATTGCTAACATTGTGCCCTGGAAGTGGGATTTGAAGAGCAAAACAATTCTATGTGACATCAACAGACCGATTGAATTGAGCACTGACGAACGGGAGGTGGAAGATGCACAACTGTCTGTGCCCGATTCCCAGTATTTCGCTAAAATATTCAAGGAAGACCGTGAACGGGTGAAACAGGCTTACCGTGACTTGATAGAAGGAAGGGCGGAAAAAGTGAAAGAAGAATACCGCATCATCGATGTACAGAAAAACAACCTGCACAAAGTGGAGTGGGTGGAGGCACAGGCTGCCGTAGATACTCGTGATAAAGATGGAACCCCATTGACTCTGGTGGGTTCATCCCTTGTCATCACAAACCGGAAGAAGATGGAGCAGGAACTTACTACAGCAAAAGACCTTGCCGAAGAGTCTAACCGTTTGAAGTCGGCTTTCCTGGCTAATATGAGTCATGAAATCCGTACCCCACTGAATGCTATTGTCGGTTTTTCGGGGATATTGGCATCTACCGAAGAGGAACAGGAAAAACAGGAATATGTCAGCATTATCGAGAACAATAATACTTTGTTGCTGCAACTCATCAGTGATATCCTTGATTTGTCGAAGATTGAGGCAGGAACGTTGGAGTTGAATTACTCAAATGTCGAACTGAATGAACTGATGAGGGAATTGGAGCGTGGTTTCTTGTTGAGAGTAAAGACGGATGCTGTGAAACTGGAGTTTGTAGAGCCTGCTGAGCCATGCATGGCCTATACGGAAAAGAACCGGTTGTCCCAACTGATGATTAACCTTGTGACAAATGCCATTAAGTTTACCGAAAAAGGAAGCATTCGTTTTAGCTATGAGATGCGGGAGAATGAATTATATTTCTATGTAACCGATACCGGATGTGGAATCCCCAAAGATAAGCAGCAAAACATTTTCGGGCGTTTCGTCAAGCTGAACTCTTTTGCCCAGGGAACCGGACTGGGACTTTCTATCTGCAAAACGCTGATGGACCGTATGGGTGGCAGAATCGGTGTAGAGTCGGAAGAGGGGAAAGGTTCGACTTTCTGGTTTACGCTTCCCTACAAACCGGCAGTGAAGGAGGATAAAAAACAGGCTCCAAAGGACATTCAACCTGTTGCAGTGGAAAGGAACAAACTGACCATACTGATTGCGGAAGATAATGCAAGCAATTATAAGCTTTTTGAATCCATCCTGAAATACGACTATCATTTGATTCATGCCTGGGATGGCATGGAGGCTGTGGAAATGTTCCGGGAACATAGCCCTCAGATTGTATTGATGGATATCAATATGCCTGTAATGGACGGATACGAGGCTACCCGGGAAATCCGCAAGTTCTCCGCAAAGATTCCTATCATTGCCGTTACAGCTTTTGCCTATGCTTCGGATGAACAGAAGGTGATGGAAAGCGGATTCGACGGATATATGCCCAAGCCTATCAATGCCAAGTTGCTGAAGGCGCAATTGGTGGATATTATGCAGAAGCGTATCATCTTGTTATAAGATGAAAGTTTCTCATTTTCAGTTGAATTGTTTTTAAGTTTATTTTTCAGTTGAATGTTTTCCAATGCTGTGTTTCAGCACACGCAATGCCACACTTCGTGGGTGCCGATGCCACACTTGGACGAGCGTGAAGTGTGGAGTCTGTCCCGTTCAGGTGTGGCATTTGCCCCGCTCAGGTGTGGCGTTTCTTTTGATATTCCGCCGGTGTCATCCCCGTCATCCGTTTAAAGAATTTGCTGAAGAATGACGGATTGGGAAATCCCAGTTCATCCGAGATTTGGAATACTAACAAGTCGCTGTGTTTCAGCAGCACTTTTGCTTCAAGAATAACGGCTTGGTTAATCCACTGCATTACCGTCTGCCCGCTTACTTCACGAATAACCGTACTCAGATAATGAGGAGTCAGACACAGTTTATCTGCGTAGAAACTGATGTTACGTTCACGTTTACTGTGTTCATTAACCAACCCGATGAAGCGGCGGAATACTTCTTCCTGGCGTGAGAGCTGCAATGGGGCGGACTCTTCGTTCTTTGCATGGATATACCTTATATTATAGAGTAATGCTATAATCAAGTGTTGCACTACTTCCCGGCGGAACGGAACTTTGTGCACGGTATCCCATATCATTGAAAAGAAAGCATCGATTTGCTGTAATTCTTCTTCTGTGGGCGAAATGAAAATGCCATGCTTTGTGTACGAACCCGTCAGTGCACTTCCTTGTGCGATGGGCAGAAAGTTATTATCGGGAACGATGACCTGAAAGTCATAATCCTCGCTGATTTCCAGAATTTCTATCAGTGAATTGATAGGACTGATAATGATCATTGGTTCTTTTACCTTATATTCTATCAGATTGATGGAAATCCGTCCTTCACCTTTCAGTATACGGATGATCCGGCTTTCTTTAGTGCGGTAGGGTTGTCCTGTGTTAAAGAAAATGCTATCCATTTGGGCAAAGCTGATGACAATGCCAAGATCGCGGTTGATAAAGCGGAAACCGTTATTGTTTACGATGTTTTGATTACTCAGCAGGTCACCGAGTCCAAGCTCCATAGGTTTACTCTTTTCCATATCCTTTTCCTCCTTTAGCTTATCTATCTGTGGCAAAGATAAGAAAATAGTAGGGTTTTCTGTCTTTTAATACTGGTGATCGAACAAATGGAACATCATTGCGCACAAATAGAATGTATCCATATACTTTTAAGCTCTATCTTTGTGTCCTATAAAGAAATAAACAAGAAATATATATGGAAATGAAACGAACTATTCTCTCTTTTTCCTTTGTTCTTGCGGCAATGCTGGCACATGCGCAACTCACGCTGGAGGGATGCCAACACTCGGCACAGACCAATTATCCGCTGGTGCGGCAATACGGTTTGATAGAGAAAGCGCGGGAGTATAATCTTGAGAATGCTGGAAAAGGTTATCTGCCGCAGTTCACGATCTCGGGAAAAGCAACCTACCAAAGTGATGTCACAAAGCTGCCCGTGGATATTCCGGGAATCGACATAAAAAGTATGCCCAAAGATCAGTATCAGGTGATGCTGGAAGTGTCGCAGAACATCTGGGACGGTGGAGATATCCGTTCCAAAAAGCAACTGACCCGGGCTACTTCGGAGATAGACCGCGGGAAGCAGGAAGTGGATATGTATGCGTTGAATGATCGTGTGAACCAGCTATACTTCGGCATCCTGTTGCTGGACGAACAGTTGAAGCAGAATCAGCTTTTACAGGAAGACTTGGGACGCACTCATCAGCAAGTGTCCAACTATATGGCAAACGGCATTGCCAATCAAAGTGATCTGGATGCTGTAAGCGTGGAGATATTGAACACGAAGCAGAGACGCATTGAGCTGGAATCTTCGCGACAGGCCTATTTGAGTATGCTCTCTATCTTTATAGGAAAGGAAATTGCTTCCGGAACTACATTGGAGAAGCCCGCCGATACTTTTGAATCCACTTCATTGGTGAACAACCGTCCGGAACTTCGCTGGTTCGATGCCCAAGGCGGACAATTGAACGTACAGGAATCTTCATTGAAGACGCGCTTCCGTCCCCGCTTCGGGCTGTTTGTGCAGGGAGCTTACGGAAATCCGGGACTGAACATGCTGAAAGACGATTTCTCCGCATACTATGTAGCAGGAGTCCGTATGTCGTGGAACTTCGGTAGCCTCTACACGTTGCGCAATGATCGGAGGCTGATAGATAACAACCGCCGTAAACTGGAGATCAGCCGCGATGTGTTCCTGTTCAATACCAACCTGCAATCTACGCAACAAAGCTCGGCCATCCAGTCCATGCGCCGACAGATGATGGATGATGATGAGATTATCCGTTTACGTGTCAACATCCGCAAGGCTGCCGAAGCTAAAGTGGAGAACGGTACGCTGACCGTAACCGATATGCTTCGTGAAATCACTGCCGAGAATCTGGCACGTCAAACCAAGGCTTTGCACGAGGTGCAGTTACTGATGAACATCTGGAATCTGAAATATACGTTGAATAGTGATTAGTGATTAGTGATTAGTGGTTAGTGGGTTGCGCTATTATTCCGCATGGTGCTAATCACTAATCACTAAACGCTAATCACTAATCACTAATCACTAAATACTAATCACTAAATACATGAAATCAAGGAATTTATTGGGACTTTGTTCCCTATTGGCCCTCTTTTCCGCTTGTGGAAACGGTACTCCGAAATATGATGCAACAGGAACGTTTGAGACTACGGAAGTGCTTGTATCTGCCGAAGCGTCGGGCCGCCTGCTTTATTTCGATATCGAAGAAGGGATGTTGCTGAAGGCCGGTGAAGAAGTCGGCGTAGTAGATACCGTACAGATCTACCTGAAGAAGCTGCAACTGGAGGCAAGCATTAAATCCGTCGAAGAACAGCGCCCTGATATCCTGAAACAGGTAGCCGCTACCAAAGAACAGATATCTGCCGCTGAGCGCGAACGGAACCGTGTGGCAAACTTATTAAAAGTAGGTGCGGCAAACCAGAAACAACTGGATGATGCGGAAGATCAGCTTGAAGTGCTCCGCAAGCAACTTGTTGCGCAGAACTCTACCTTGTCCAACAGTCATCAGAGCCTGACGTGGCAAAGTTCATCCGTCGGTATTCAGGTGGCACAGGTGGAAGACCAGTTGAAGAAGTGTCACATCACTTCTCCGATAACCGGCACTGTACTGGCAAAGTACGCCGAACCGGGAGAACTGACCGCTATGGGCACTCCGCTCTTCAAAGTGGCCGATACGGAGCAGATGTACCTTCGTGCTTACATCACCTCCGAACAGCTGTCGCAGGTAAAACTGGGACAGAAAGTAACCGTCTTCTCCGATTACGGCACTGATGAGCACAAGCAGTATCCGGGCGTGGTAACCTGGATTTCGGATACCTCGGAATTTACCCCGAAGACTATCCTGACCAAGAATGAACGTGCCAACCTGGTGTATGCCGTGAAGATTGCCGTGCACAATGACGGGCTGTTGAAGATAGGTATGTACGGGGGAGTGGAGTTTAGTGATTAACGGTTAGTGATTAGTGATGAGTTTATGGAACATGCGGTTGTTGTAGATAACATTACCAAGAAATATGGGGCGGTGGAGGCGTTGAAGGGTGTTTCCTTAACGGTTCCTTCCGGAGAGTTGTTCGGCATTATCGGGCCTGACGGGGCGGGGAAGACTTCTCTTTTCCGTATCCTCACTACTTTGCTGCTTCCCGATAGTGGAAATGCTTCTGTGTGCGGTCTGGATATAGCGAAGGATTATAAAGAAATCCGTCGTCGCGTAGGCTATATGCCGGGACGCTTCTCCCTCTATCAGGACTTGACGGTAGAAGAAAACCTGAACTTCTTTGCTACAGTTTTCCATACCACCATTGAAGAGAATTATGAATTGGTGAAGGATATCTACCAGCAGATAGAGCCTTTCCGCAAACGCCGTGCCGGAGCTTTGTCCGGAGGTATGAAGCAGAAACTGGCGTTGAGTTGTGCGCTTATCCATAAACCGGATGTGCTTTTCCTCGACGAGCCGACAACAGGAGTCGATCCTGTTTCCCGCAAGGAGTTTTGGGGGATGCTTCGCCGGTTGAAGGAACAGGGCATCACCATCATAGCCTCTACGCCTATTATTGATGAAGCGCGCCAATGTGACCGCATCGCTTTTATCAATGAGGGACAGATACATGGAATAGATACTCCGGAACGTATTCTGAATCAGTTTGCAAGCATTCTCTGTCCGCCGGGGCTGGAACACGGCAAAGTGGAACAGAAAGATGAGTATGTCATCGAAGTGGATAAGCTCACCAAACGTTTCGGCAATTTCACGGCAGTGGATCATATCTCCTTCAAAGTCCATCGTGGCGAGATATTCGGCTTTCTGGGTGCCAACGGTGCCGGAAAGACTACTGCCATGCGCATGCTTACCGGATTGAGCCATCCCACAGGAGGCACGGCCCGCGTAGCCGGTTTCGATATTGCCACACGGACGGAGGATGTGAAAAAGAATATCGGCTATATGAGCCAGAAGTTTTCTCTTTACGAAGACCTGAAAGTGTGGGAGAATATCCGGCTGTTTGCCGGGATTTACGGCATGGCAGAAGATGAAATAGCCCGCAAGACCGATGAACTTCTGGAACGCATCGGGCTGAGTGCCGAACGTGATACGCTGGTAAAAGGTCTGCCGCTGGGTTGGAAACAGAAACTTGCTTTCTCCGTTTCTATCTTTCACGAGCCGAAGATCGTCTTTCTGGATGAGCCGACGGGTGGGGTAGATCCTGCCACCCGTCGCCAATTCTGGGAGCTTATTTATCAGGCTGCCGACCGGGGAATCACCGTCTTTGTCACTACCCACTTCATGGATGAGGCCGAGTATTGCGACCGCATTTCTATCATGGTGGATGGTGTGATTCGTGCTCTCGATACGCCCGATGAATTGAAACGGCAATTTAAAGTTGCTACGATGGATGATGTTTTCCAGCAGTTGGCACGGGAGGCGGTGCGTACGGCGGATTAGCCGATTCATAACATAATTAGTAAGAACAATGAAACAATTTATAGCTTTTGTCCGAAAGGAATTCTTCCATATCTTCCGCGACAGGCGAACCATGCTGATATTGCTGGGGATGCCTGTGGTGCAGATTATCCTTTTCGGCTTTGCCATAACCACGGAAGTGAAGAATGTCCGTGTCGCTATTCTCGACCCGTCGAACGATGTTGTCACTCGGCGCATTATCGACCGTCTGGATGCGAGTGAATATTTCTCCGTCACCACGAATCTGAATACTCCGGACGAGGTTGAGAAGTCTTTCAGACGGGGAGACATTGATCTGGCAGTCATCTTCAGCGAGCAATTTGCGAATCACGTTTATACCGGAGATGCTTGTGTACAGTTGGTGGCCGACGCTACCGACCCCAATACGGCAACCACACAAACCGGTTATGCCGCCAACATCATATCCTCTGCCGGACGTGAAATGCTTCCGGCGGGAATGCAGATTTCCACTATTCTTCCCGAAGTGAAGCTGCTTTATAATCCGCAGATGAAGAGTGCCTACAACTTTGTGCCGGGCGTGATGGGGCTGATCCTGATGTTGATTTGTGCCATGATGACTTCCATTTCCATTGTCCGGGAGAAGGAGACCGGAACGATGGAGATATTGTTGGTTTCTCCGGTGAAGCCGCTGTTCATTATTCTTGCCAAGGCAGTTCCTTACTTTGTGCTTTCGTTTGTCAACCTGACAACGATTTTGCTACTGTCTGTCTATGTGCTCGATGTTCCCGTGGCGGGTAGCTTGTTCTGGCTGATTGTGGTATCATTGCTCTTTATCTTTGTTTCCCTGGCTCTGGGCTTGCTGATTTCCTCGGTGACTCGGACACAGGTTGCTGCCATGCTTGCATCGGGATTGATACTGATGATGCCTACCATGCTGCTCTCCGGTATGATATTCCCCATAGAGAGCATGCCCTTGCTGCTTCAAGGCATTTCGGCCGTACTTCCTGCCCGTTGGTACATTCAGGCTGTGCGGAAGCTGATGATCGAGGGAGTGGACATCTCACTGGTATTGACGGAAGTCAGTATTCTTGCCGTAATGGCGGTTGCGCTGATTACGATTAGTTTCAAGAAGTTTAAGAACCGATTAGAATAGGAGGGTAGAGGTATGATAAAGTTTCTGATAGAAAAAGAATTCAAGCAGTTGCTCCGTAACTCGTTCCTGCCGAAGATGATTCTTGTCTTCCCCTGCATGATTATGATACTGATGCCCTGGGCGGCGAACTTGGAGATAAAGAACATCAACCTGAATATTGTGGATAATGACCACAGCGTCCTTTCGCGCCGCCTTGTGGATAAGATCGGCGCGTCCACCTATTTCCGTACAACGGATCTTCCTGCTACTTACAATGAAGGATTGCGCTCCATCGAAATCGGTTCGGCGGATATTATCCTGGAGATTCCCCGTGATTTCGAGAAGAACTGGGTGACGGGCATAAGCCCCCGCCTGCTGGTTGCTGCCAATGCTGTAAATGGTACAAAGGGTGGTTTGGGAAGTTCTTATCTTTCCTCCATCATTAATGACTATACCCGTGAATTGCAATCGGAATCACCGGCAAGGGCAATGTCTGCCGGAATGGGATTACCCCGGATTGGCATTACAACGCAGAATCTGTTTAATCCGAACTTGAATTACAAGCTCTTCATGGTACCGGCATTGATGGTCATGTTGCTGACAATGATTTGCGGTTTTCTTCCCGCCCTCAATGTGGTAGGCGAGAAAGAGGTAGGCACTATCGAGCAGATCAATGTAACCCCTGTTTCCAAACTGACGTTTATTTTTGCCAAACTGATCCCCTACTGGTTGATTGGTTTTGTTGTACTCACTATATGTTTTTTTCTGGCATGGCTGCTTTATGGTATTCTGCCTGCGGGACATTTCGTGACGATATACCTCTTTGCGGTGGTCTTCCTGTTTGTAGTTTCCGGATTCGGTCTGGTGATTTCCAATCATTCCGCTACCTTGCAGCAGGCTATGTTTGTCATGTGGTTCTTTATGTTGATTTTTATTTTGATGAGTGGCTTGTTTACCCCTATACACAGTATGCCGGAGTGGGCGCAACTGATTGCTGCGTTTAATCCGTTGAAATACTTTGTAGAGGTAATGCGTACCATTTACCTGCGGGGTGGCGGCATTGTGGAGTTACTTCCACAGTTGGGGGCATTGACAGCTTTTGCGGTGTTCTTTAATTTGTGGGCGGTGAGGAGTTACAGAAAGAGCAATTAAATGCTGTTATTGCAGCATGGCCCATTTTGTCATTCCTATTATGCGGATAATTCCGTATTTTCTTCTACTTTTGCATCCAAATTAATTATATCTGATATCCTAATGAACACGCAGACAACTTATCTTGCCTCTAAGCCGCATTATGAAATCCTGGATGGATTGCGTGGAGTGGCAGCTGTTATGGTCGTAGCCTTCCATCTTCTTGAAGCACATTCAGGTGGCAACCATCTCGCACAAATCATTAATCACGGCTATCTTGCCGTCGACTTCTTCTTTATGCTTTCGGGTTTTGTAATCGGTTATGCCTATGATGACCGCTGGAACCGGATGAGTATCGGCACTTTTTTCAAACGTCGTGTCATCCGCCTGCATCCTATGGTAATTATGGGCAGCATTATCGGCGCCCTTTTCTTTTTCTTCCAGAAATCCCCCTGTTTTCCCAATATAGATAACGTATCGGTCGGAACAGTTTTGATAATCATGCTCTATGGCTGTACGTTGCTTCCCCTTCCTTTGAAGTGGGACATTCGCGGGTGGACGGAAATGCACCCGTTGAACGGGCCGGCATGGTCGCTCTATTATGAATATATCGGCAATATCCTGTACGCACTGTTTGTCCGTAAGTTCAACAAGGTAGCTTTGTCCATCCTTGTTTTTCTGGCAGCCTGTGCCACTTTGCATCTCTGTCTTACGGCGCCCAATGGTGATATCGTAGGCGGATGGGCATTGAATTGGGAACAGCAGTATGTGGGCTTTGTCCGTTTGCTCTATCCGTTCTTTGCAGGTTTGCTGCTTTCACGTCTGGGCTGGCTCATACGGGTAAAGAAACGTGCATTTTGGTGGTGTAGCCTGATGATTGTGATAGTTCTTTCCGTTCCCCGTATTGGCGGTGAAGATGGCTTCTGGATGAACGGACTCTACGAGGCACTTTGCATTATCTTTATCTTCCCGGTCATTGTTTCGATGGGAGCCGGTGGCAAAGTAACGGGAAAACGCTCTGTAGGTATCTGTAAGTTCCTGGGCGATATCTCATATCCCGTTTATATCACTCATTATCCGCTGATATACACATATACAGCCTGGGCATGCAATAATAATGCGACCATTACCGAAGGTCTTCCTTATATGATACTGACCTTTGTCGGAGCTTTTGTTCTTGCTTATGCTTGTCTGAAACTCTATGACGAACCGGTACGCAAATGGCTGACCAATCGTTTTCTGAAAGGAACGCGTAAGGCGAAATAAATACATCCGGAGATATAAAAAGAAACGGGCAGCTTCTCGCAAGAGAGGTTGCCCGTTCTGGTTAATACATCTGTTGGGTTCACCGGAAACCTTATTTCACTTCAATAGATTTCTTGTTCTTCTGTTTTTCTTCGGCTGAGAACTTCGGCAGATTGATGTTCAGCACACCATTTTCTACTTGTGCTGCAATCTTTTCCTTGTCCACATTGTCCGGCAATATCATGGTCTGTTGGAACTTAGAGTATGAGAATTCGCGACGCAGATAGCGACCGTCTTTCTTTTCCTCCTTGTTTTCAGTCTTCTTTTCCATGCTGATAACCAAATTGTTGTCTTCGTCGATATGAACGTTGAAGTCATCTTTGGTCATTCCCGGAGCAGCCAATTCTACTTTGTACTCCTTTTCCGTTTCCAGCACGTTGATAGCCGGAGCGGTTGCATTGGCTTTTTCCATCCATTCGTTATCAAAGAAATCATTGAAAATACTTGGTAACCAATTTTGAGTTCTTCTAACAGGCATCATAATTTTAGTCTCCTATCCTTTAAGTTAAACATTCGGTTAGTTCTGAACTTCCGGTCTTGGACTGCTTTCGGGAGCCGTTTCTTAATCACTCCCATGCGGTTCCTGAACCGTCGTTCACAAACATAATCGCAAAACGTATGCCAATTGATTTTAGTTTCGCTGATTAACAAAATGTCACTAAAGTTCTGACAAAATTACTTGTTTTATGCCGTTTTGTACATTTATTATATAAAATTGCTTTCGGATACTATAAATGTGAAATGTTTCGCCTCCGGCTTATTCGTTTTCCTGATAGTCGAAATAATCAAAGTCAGCCTGTGCCTTTGAAGAAGCGGATACGGCATACAAGCCCAATATGATACCGGTAAATCCGCCGGCAGTTTCGGTGCTGAGATAGCGCGTATTCATCTTGGCTATTTCCTGGAACTTATTTCCGGCGATGGAATAGCCGAATGAATAGAACTCATTATTCCCTTTGACCTGAAGCTGCACTTTTCCTTGGGGGATATTGATTTCCTTTTCCATATGTTTCAGTTCTCCCAACTGATATCTCAGGACGATAGACTGCTGTCCCTTAGCATCCTGCCTTATAAAAAGGTCATAGTGCGAATGATTCTCCATGAATACCGTTATTCCGGCTTCGTCCTGCGGTTGCCCTTTCTGTAGTTCAACGGATGTTGCGGCTGTGAAGTCGATATGTTGCTGTCTGCGGCCGATGAAAGTAGGAGAGTCCATACTGTTCAGATTGACGGGAGTTGCTTTCAATCGGAGTGTCTTACCGTTCAGGATGTAGTTCTCCTGTTTGGGATTGCGCAGATAGATCCATTCCGGTCCCAGTTTCTCGGTGTTGAAGGTAGTGCGGGGAGCTTTCGAGTCAAAAGGTTGCTGTGGAAGAGTGGGGACATCCATCTGTAAGGCTATGCTTCCATCTCCATTTACCACAGGCCAGGCATTCTTATCCCATCGTACAGGTGCGATAAACGTTTCGCGCCCCAGCAGATGATGTGAGCCGGTTTGCGGACGGAATGCGAGACATACCATCCACCACGAACCATCGTGGGCTTCTATCATATCGGCATGACCGGTTCCCTGTATCGGACTGTTCTGTGCGTTTTTGTTTATGTGTGTCAGGATGGGGTTGGCAGGATTACTTTCATACGGGCCGTCAATATCCCGGCTACGGGCAATGGTTACCTTATGCCCATATTCAGTACCTCCTTCGGAAATCAGCAGATAATACCAACCATCTTTCTTATAAATATGTGGCCCTTCCGGATGGCGTCCGCCCGTACCGTTCCAGATACGTTTGGATTCGCTTAACTGTTCTCCGGTCATCGGATTTATTTCGCACAGGTAGATGCCTACATCCGGATTACTGACCAAATAGCACTTTCCATCTTCAAAATAAAGGGATGGATCAATACCTCCTTGCTTTATCCAAACCGGTTCTGACCATTCACCACATGGGTCAGTGGTGTGAACCAGGAAATTCCCCTTGTCCGAAACATTGGTGGTAATCATGTAAAACACTCCCTCATTGTATCGGATGGTAGGGGCATAGATTCCGCTCCATGTGCCGGCATTGGTTAACTTCACCTGTGATTCCCGTGTCAGGCAATTTCCGATCTGTTCCCAGTTTACCAGATCCTTACTATGAAACAGGGGTACTCCGGGGAAATAACAGAAACTGCTGTTGACCAGATAATAGTCTTCGCCAACGCGGCAAACACTCGGGTCCGGATGGAAGCCCGGAATGATTGGATTTTGATATCCTTGTTGGGCATGTGAGAGATTTGCCAGTCCCATCATAATAAAGATGGATAAGATGATTCTCTTCATATATGTGCCTTTTAATATGATATTATTGCAGTTTGAAACGCATTCTCCACCGTTTGGCTTCTTCATTCCAGTCGTGGCTGATGACTTTGAAGGTTCCTACTTCAGAGGTATTTTTTACGTGCGTTCCCAAACAAAGACATTCATCATAATTACCTACTTTCACTATGCGTACGGTTTCCGAAGCATCTTCAGGCAGTCGTTTCAAGTCAAAGCGTCCTTGTGCTTCTTCCTGCGTGATGAATTCTGTGGTAACATCCAATCCTTGCGCAATCACTGCATTTACAGCTTCTTCCAGCCGTTTTACATCTTCTTCGGTAGGAGCAGTTTCCAAAGCATAGTCCAGCTTACTTTTCTTTCTCTCTATATGTGCTGATACTGACCGTCCACAACCGAAAAGATTCATCATGGTACGGTTAACTATATGCTCGCAGGTGTGCATAGGAGGATATTCCTGTTTGTTGTGGTCGTTGAGTTGAATTTGTTGTTCCATAATAGACATTCTTATTTTTTAGACATAAGAACAAAAGTACAAATTTTTTCTTATGAGTTATTCTTTATGTTTATATTCTCTGAATTTTCTTTTTATTTCGATACGTTCACCTCCAAAGTTTATTAATAAGCCATGATCTGTATTAGTGGCAGTTAAGTAATTTACTAGTTGGGTTTCATGTATTGGAATAAGATTTTGAACAGCTTCAAGAAAACCAGCGGCAAGGTGCATTCTTACATTATATGCATACTGAATAATCGTTTTTATTAAACTCTCTATCTCCATTTCTCAAATATTTTTGTTCTTATGTTCTTTTGTCTTAATAAAAAGATAATATGTCTCATTGGTGTACCTTATACCATGTCAGTAATTTATGGATAGGTCTTTCTCTCCCAAGAATAAGTTGATTACTTTTCGGAAAAGGATATAGGGTAATGAGGCGAACACCACTACCAACCGTATAAACTCCTTGATATTTTTCTTTCTTATTTGTTTTTCGTAACCAAATATGTGTCAGACCTTCTACATGTTCAGGTGGAAAAGGGGGCTATCCTACTTTTGAGACAGCCCCTTTCGAACAAAATTTAAACAGGCTCTAAGATTACTTTTTTTGTTTCAAAAGTTGCTTGAACTTCTCAACAAATGGCATATAAGAATCTAAAGCTTTATTAGATGGAATTTGTATAGCATCCTCACCATATATTGCTTGCATTACCCTGTATTCATCTATATTTATATCTTTAGAGCGTTTTTTTATGGACTCCTCTACTGTTTTCAATGCTTGTTCACTGTTCCCATGCAAATAGTACAATACAGGTAAAATATAATCTTTTGCTTCTCCGATATACGAATACTGCGAAGCTACAAGCCCGTGAATCACTTGGTCCATATTTGACAATTCTTCAAGATAGGGTAAACCATAGTTTATAATAGCTCTTGCCATGTTATCAACATCTTCATTAACATCTTTATCTATGGTGAATTTCCATTCTTTGAAATCGTTATCAGGCATAAGATAGCCGATGGGAAGTGAAATCATGGGGGTATACATTTCAAGACAACTATTAGTTCCTTCTCTAAGCTGTACCATTATCTCATCCACATCCTTGTAAATAACTCCTACAACAGGATTCAGATAGATCACATGTCTCTCCCCATGAGTTGTCGTAGTAAAGCCAATATCTTGTATTACATTACCATCTTTAATGCGTATATAATTATTGAGCTTCTTTCTCTTGAACCCATATTGGGAAAAATGTTCTTCCAATAATAACTGTATTTTCTTTTTTTGTTCTTTCATTAAAAAGAATGTTTAATTACCACTATATAGTTACCTTTATATTGTTGATTAATAATGCCTTGAAACTGAGGTACTTTTAAAGCATTTAAACCTCTTGGAATAAAAGTTGGTTTATTCATTAGAAATTTGGGGAGATTTATTTTTTGATTTGTAGTAAATCCTGCATTAGGACCAGTTTTTACTTCATATAAGTATAATTTTTCATCTAATGTTCCAACAAAATCAAACCTATTTTTAACTCCATTTAATTCCACCGTAACTTCTTGTGAATGAACAACTCCACCTTTTGACTTAAATTCTCTCATTGCCTCTTGAACGCCTAAATCACCTTTTTGCTGAGCAGTCATTTGTTCTTGATTCAGTAGTGGATCATCAGACATTGGTAAAGCACTTTCCGGAGAAGGCAGACTCGTTTCAGGATGCTCTATATTGCCAATCGGTGTATTCTTTACAGAGAATGGGTTCCGACCTTGTGCGATATCTGCTCCAGTCCACACATTTTTTCCTTGGAAATAAGAAATCGCTCCCCCTATTATTGCTCCGGACGCTGCCCCTGTTGCCGCTCCATAGAACATCCCTGTTGTTGCACCTGTCATGAAATCCGTAAAATTGCCCCCAGCCATAATCGCATTACCACCTCCAAGTACAAAACCAGATGTTGCTCCTGCCACCATTCCAATAGTAGCACCTCCTGCAACTCCGGCTAAACCTTCTAAAACACCAGTTACAGCTCCCCCTGTTGCATATCCAAGAGCACCAGCAGCGGCACCAACACCAAAATATCCCAGCCCTTGCCAGAAATTATCTATATTATTCCAATTCGTTGCAACATTTATGATTCCTCCAACTACAGCAGCAGCTACGAGCCACCAGAATTCACCATTCTCATCTACATAGCATAATGGATTATTCATACCATATGTATAGCGATTAAATCCTTGTAGATTATCAGGTAACTGTACGTATGGATCTGGAGAAAGAAAACGCCCAAGAATCGGATCATATAACCGGGCATTCATATTAACTAAACCAAAGACCGCCAAATGTTCATGACCGGTATATCCACGTCCTAACATAAGTTCGGGTTCCGTTTCTGGCGCATAAACCGATTGATTTACCGGATTACGCAACCTTCCCCATGCATCATAACTATATTCAGCCAGTAAAGCGCCTGTGCTATTTGTGACGTGAGTAATGCTTCCCAGATAGTCCCGACAAATGTAATTCAGTTGCCAGACACCATTCTGTTTGACATAGACCGCATAAGCATCATAATAATTGCCACCAAAGTACAACTTTTCTTTGGTTTCTCCAACTTTATTATCAATTTCATAAGCATTCCCAAGATAGTAGCGTGTCAGATAATTATTTCCGCCCTTTTTAATCTGCATCTTTACACGCTGGTTGTCCGCATTATACGAAAATGTAGCTTGATAGTCATTTTCTGTAATCGAATTGGGGCGCATGAAAGATGTATAAGTAATATCCTGTTGCTTAGACAGCGTATTGGACAGTCCGCTAATCGGTGTGATAGTTTGTACTTTATATTTGTCATATCCTAACGTACCAGCATCGCTTTTTGATATGATATTACCCAAGCTATTATAAGAAATTGTTGCATTTTTATAACCTGTCAAACGATTCAAACCGTCATATGTAAAATTCTCAGTGAGGTTTCTTGTTACATCTTTGCGAGAATTCAAATTTCCATTAACCGATTCAAAATCAAAAGTACTATTTAAGAAAGTGCCACTTGCTGTTGACGAGGCCGTTCTCCCAGTAGGGAAACCATACCCATCATAAGTATAGTTCCGCGTTATATTTCCGGTTACAATTTTAGTAGGATGGCCGAAAACATCTATTGCCTGTAAATCCCAAATAGGGACATTTCCTATTTTGACAGTTTTAAGATGGTTATTGGCATAAGTGTAATTTTCCGAAGCTATCGTTTCTATTTGAGACGCATAGGTTATTCCCGTTATTCTTCCATTAATATATGAATATTTTTTCAGCAAAAACTTACCATCCATCCCCACTTCTCTTTCCGTCAGTATATTGCCGTAAACGTCATATGTATAAGTAAAGGAAGTATTATTCATACCCGAAATAGAAAACAATGATTGGTCTGAGTAATATGTATAAATAAACGTGGTTTCCGGAGTAACCCGTTTATAACCTTGCCAAACTTATCAAACGTTGAATTAGTCGTTTTTCCTCTTGCATCCGTTTCCATACTCCTGTTACCATAACCGTCATATCCATAAGTAATTGTTCCTGCTGATGGATCGGCTATACTAACCAATCTCCCATATGTATCATAGAACTGTTCCTTTAAATCTACTGATAGTCGCTTAACGACACCATTACCATATCTGCTCTCTAAATTTTTGTCGAAGATTCTTTTCTAACCCCCTCGAATTCGAGGGGGTTAGAAAAGAATCAGTCATTATTTGCATATTGAGAGCATCTATTTTTAATAATATCCATTCTTAAAAACAATGAAGAAATAAAATAGGATTGTGATTATGCACTTTCTACGATATTTAGTATAAGAAAATTCCCACAAACAGAAACCGCTTCACATCAGACATGTATAACATCATTAACAGGAACTGGAAAAAAAACTTCATCTCTAAATTTCTTCTGAATGTCTTTTGTTTTGAAATATAGCAAATCTAAGTTATAGGTCCATGAGAAAACTGTATTGACCAAATTTTCAGCACCGTATTGGTAATATACGTATCACCTTTATACTGAGCTATAAATGTAAACTATTTCATTAAATATTACCTTTAATTCTTCTTTATATTTATATTTATCTCTTGAGGAATTATCACTCCAATGGTGTCATTAATTACATTAGATAGCGAATCGAGCTTATATACAGAGAGCATAAATTTATTTAGTAAATTCTTCATTTGTTTATAATTGTCAGATTTATTTGTGCTTTTTTGACTATTTATAGTGGCATTAAGTGCATATTTACTGACTAATGCAGGATTTTTCACCCATAGCGTATCTTCAATGAACATATCATAAAGAGAAAGTTCTTCCATTTGACACTGAATCGTATCTCCAAAATTCACAAAGAAAAAACTAACACTATCTGGTCTACTGTGTAAAGTCTCGAAATTTCTATCATATAAATTTGCTATCATATATATGCGTACAATTCCTGATGAGTCATTCATTTCAATTGTTATATAATTGATAATGGCTTCAAACGGTGATACTTTATTTGTTGTAGAACAAGAAAAATCACGTATCTGAGGAATTTCATAAGATGCAACACTTATATTATCTGCCTGTATTAGTATCTCTTTATTCCTTTTTTTACATGTAGCATAATACCATAGCATTTTATGATTAGCATTATCTTCTTGGAGTAATTTTATGAGTTCTTTTTCTTTCAGCTTTATTGTTTTTTTATTCTGGAAATAAAAAAGTATGATCTTACCTTTCAACTTTTCAATCTCAGATATTATGACTTCACCATTTTCATCGTAAATGGGACCTGGTGAATTACTAATTGTATAAAGAGAATACGTTCCCATATTTCTTTCAAAAACACTCATAATACCACCCTCTATAGAGGTAGAATTAACCAAACTATCAATAATTCTATCTATTCTCACATTTTCTCTTTGTGCACAACTACAAAGTAAAAATGTAACCCATATAATATTTAGGCCTTTCATTGATTTATATATTTTATTATGTCTTTGTAACTTTCTATTTTTATAGAGTTGGTAGACATTTGGTTTTCATTATATTCAAAAAGAATTTTAGTCTTTTTATGATAAACAGCATTCTTAGCATTATGTTTTGCCGTCTTTTGATCTGTATCACTACCTCCCTTAGTTCCGTTTTCATCTGGGTGAGAATGAATATCTACTATTTTTGTTTTGGATTTCACATTTGCGTGATCATCTTTATACTTATCAGTAATAGAGACTGCACTTTTATTCAAATCAGTAGCAACGACAGCCGTTTTTTCCCCATTATCATCTTTATATATATCTAATTTCCATTCTTTTTCTGTATTATCTGATGCAAATTTGAAAAGAGAAGTAGCGTCTTCAATATTACTTGTTTCTTGATAAAATCTTCGACTATAATAATCTCCCCCCATATTTTTAATTAATCCTTTCAATAGCTGTTTATCATGTACCTCTACATATTCTCCATTAGCGGCAAATAATCGATCAATATTGTCATTTATCTTGCCTGTGCGCTTTATTTGTCCATTAGCTAATATATGATAATCGGTTTTTCCTGTTGGATCTATTCTGTTCACAGGATTGTTATTACAATAAACATATGAACTAATTGAATAATATTTTTCTGCCATAGGGTCGATTGTGGTAAATCGTCCTAATGGGCTATCATACATTCTTGCTCCGTAATCATACCAGTCCAATCCATGCATCCTATCAAGTTCTTTTCCATTATATTTATAAGCCTGATTACTTGTAGTCATTCCTTCTTCAAACAAACTACCAAAAGGATAATAGTGATTTACTTGCTCTATCATACCTGACTGACTGATAACAACTCGGTTATTGCCTTGATGATCTTTTAAATAGTAGTGATAAGTAGGAGTCGTTCCACTCAATGTAATGTAACCTTCATCAGTAAGAATCTTGCTCAAACTTTCATTTTCATAGATTACATTGTTACAATAATCAGTAGTATAAGTCTGAGATATTTGACTATTTGTTAAATCTTTTATCTGTCCAATTGGCACAGAAATATTGGCTATTGCAGTCTTATGAATCACTCGTTTTTTTGTTCCATCAGCACTGTATAAATAATCTGTCCTATTACCATTTGTAAATTGCAGTGTGCTTGGCAAATTTAATTGATTATATTGAATTTTAGCCACTTTTTTGTTATAATCTTGTTGCAAATTGCCATTGTTATCAAAAATATATTCTACCCCCGTACTATTTGAACCGTCTACAAAATTGAAAGCCCCACTATAGAGAGGATCAGTAGCAACATCATTGACATACTTTAGTTGATTACCATTGTATACAAGAGTTAAATTATCAATAATGCCATAAGTGGTACTGTTTGTCTTTCCATAGCGTTGTAAAGACCTAATATTTCCATTTCTATCATAATCCGTAATATTCTCAGAAAAGTGTCCTGAATTAGTAGATATTGTAGGACCTTCACCATATACAGCATTCTTCATACGACTCAAATTATCATATGTAAATTTATAACCACGCATAATAGTCTCTGTTCCACTCTTCCAAGTCATGCTGCTAATGTTTCCATTGTAGTAAGTTGTACCATTACCTGTGTTATAATAAAGATTCTGAGTAAACTTCGTACTAGCAATACTTGTTAACCAATCACGAATATTATAAGTGTAAGTTAGTTTATTGGCAGAGGAACCATGTAGAGATTTGGTTAGCAACCTACCCAAATTATCATAAGTATTTGTCGCAAGCGTAACTGTACTCCCATTTAATGAATGTTGTGTTTTAGTAATACGTTCTGCATGATCATAGGTATAAGTATATGTTTCAGTTTGGGTGTTTTTCCCACTTGCAGTATGAATATGTTGAACAGTCAAAGGCTTACCTGTAAAAGTATAAGTCGTATTGGTTGTTTCATATCCTCCCATATGATTACTTGAAACAGATTTTGTTATTTGACCTTTTATATCGTAATAATTAGCAGAATAAAGTTTCATTCCATTTTCCAATACTGTATTAATACTTCCTGTCAAATACCCTTTTGCAATAATAGTAGGTACAGGAAAATATGTAACATTAGTAAATCCAACTAATGAACGAAAATCATAATTATCATAATAATTTACCTGGTGTATAATAGGAGATTCAAGAGTTAAGTTAGATGTGTAACCACTATTACCCAAACCTGTATTATTGTTTGCCCACGTACAAATGATAATTTGGGAAGAAACAGAAGACGTATCAGTATTATTACATATCCCTTTTACTATTAATCTGTGAAATTTGTCATAAAGAAAAAACGTCCATTGTCCCGAAATACGTTGATTGCCATTTTGAGAAAAAACTAAATTATCAGCAAGATCATAAATGTATTTTGTAATATCTGTTCCAGGTAGTTTTTTCTCTATGCAACGATTTCGCCCATCATATTTGTATTGAAAAGCATAAAGAGGAAGATTATTATCTTCTTGATACATCGGTTGAAGGACAAAAGATAGATTTCCATAATCATCGTATACATAATAGGTGTCATATGCTATATTATCTTTCATCTGCCGATCCAAAATTCTACGTTCTAGTTTATCGATAAAAGAGTAGCTAATATTATAGTCTTCATCGATCGTTTTAGTTACATATAACTGGGCTGCTTCATAATTCCCATTATTAACTAAACTACCTGAACTATTCACGGAATAATTAATACAATGCATTGGAAAGTTGATTGTGTTAACCAGATATTCTGTTGATATAGGATGTCCATTGTACCAAACTGTTCCGGGCTCATATTGTTGAATGATATTATAAAGTGGAGAAGGTTCATAAATAGATTGATGATATGGATGTAAATCATTATTGTAATTACTAGGAGCATTATTTATAATATTAGTTGAACTAAGATAATCAGATGTAGAAGATATAGGTAGCCAACTTTTACTCTTGCGGCCTATTTCGTCATATTCTTGCAAAGAAATCAAATTTTGCTTGGAAGGAGTTATTCCTTTTTGAACTGTTTCAAAAGGGCGACCTAGCCCATCATAATAAACAATTTGATCTATATAAGAACTACCCATTTCATTCAATATAGTACGGGTACAAATATAATTTTGGGTAGATTCTTGTGATTGAATCATTGTATTTAGACTAAATAACAATATAATAAAAAATGTCGTAGATCTCATAATATTTTTTTTAGGATTTATCTTAATATCAATTTTCATTTCTATAGAAAAAATCAATAAAGTCAACTACGTTATTTCCTATTTTATAGGAACAGAAAATTCCTTAACTTGAAAATCTATAGAATCAGGAACTCTTCCTTTGTCCGGATCTCTTAGTTTAATTCTAATAAAACCAGAAGTATCAATCCATACAACCCACATATTAGGTCCATCATTAGTTTTATTCATACGGTCATCCGAAAATTCGCGATATGTAACCTTTTTGGGGAATAAAGTTGTGTTTCCTTTCAACTTTCCAATAGGTAAACCTCCATAATAAAACCATAAGAAATCTTGATTTAATTCTACTTTATTGGTCCAGGTAAGTCGGACGTAACTCACAGTCATTTCATCTCCGCGACAATATGCATGAGATGATATGATATTAGTATATTCTGTATTTTCAACTTGGAATTTGCCATCAATAATGCATCTGCAAGTATTTTCAGCCAATTCTTTTACCTTAGGATAGTAGAGTTGATATGCTTTATTATTAGCATCATTTTGTGATATTAACGAATATGTTATTCCTGAAGGAATATTGAGGCTTACTTCTTTATCAGAAACATAGCCTTCTGGACATGTTCTAGCAGCACTAGTGACTAATACTTTATTAAAATAAACAGAACTGGGAATGGCTGATTGTCTATATTGATAACTATATTGCAAAATAGCTTTCTTATTATTGTCTAAAATCGATTCTAATCGACTATTATCATCGTATTTATAATAGTTATTTGTTCCAGTTGGAGTTGCTTGTGAATGTAATAAATTATTATAGGTAAATTCATAGGAAAATATATGTGCAGTTGTTAATTCACGTCTCAGTAAAGATAATTTTTCTTCCCAATTTGTTACTTTTACTGTACAGTCAAATATGTTATCGGAGAGTTTTTCCTTTACTGTTTGCACATTGGCGTTTTTTATAGAAGCCTTTAACTTTCTACCCAAATAGTCCCATAAGAAAGTTTCAACATCTCCTGTCGATTGATTAATTTCAATTAATTTTCCAATGCTATTATATTTATAAGAACTTATAAGTGGATTTAGATTGTCTCTGAAATTTTGTTCAGAAGATGATAATAAAATTTGGGTGTTATTGTTAAAAAAAGAATAATTATATTTAGCCCCACCTTTGTACAATCTATCCAAATAAACATCTTCTTTTACAGGATATGAAATCATATTCCGCTTTATCATTTCTTGATGAATATTTGAGATAGGGTTTGTGCTATAAGGATATTTTATTTCAGTGGTTTGCTGCTTGTTTGTACTCGTTAATGTAATAATTTTCTTTATTTGCCCATAATTATCATATTCATTGTTTTGGACATTTATAATTTGGTAATTTCCCGGTTTTATAGAACTTAAATAGCTTATGTTAGAAACTTTATCATAAGATATCACTCTTGTACTAATTAGCTTATTATAATAGCAATAATAATAATGTGCAGTTTGCCCTGTACGACCTGTTCCAGGATAGAAGGTAGGCGTATATTGAGAATCAACTGTTCTCACAAAATTTGAAGAATCTTTTCCGATATTCTGATATGTATAGTGTACACTTTTATATACTTTTCCCACTGAGTCACAATAATATTCATCGGATATTTTTCCTCGTTCTAAGTCTCTCTCACAAAATGTAACAGGTCCTACCCAACTATTAACATATAATGGAGGATCATCAGTACATCCTAAAACATTTTCCCCTAAACGAGATATATAACTTTCATGGATAAAGTCTACATTCTTGAAACTTCCATCTGTATTCTTCTCTAGCACTGACGAATAAGTTATGTGTGCTCCTGAATTATCAAAAAGAAAACCATTATCTTTATATATTCCAGGCAATTCATGTAATATGCCACTGGATATATTTTTGTTTTTATCTCTATAGAAGTATTCTTTTGAAGAAAATAGACCTTGACCATCAACATTTATTATTCTTCTAATTCTAAGTCCTGAGGCTAGCTTATCAGTTCCAATATATGTTGGAATACTTGAAAACGCATCATTAGATATATATAATTGATAATCATGATTTTCAAAAAAGAGTTCAGTATAGCCTTTTGTTGGATAAATAATTTTGCTTAATACCCCTAGCTTTGCTCTTTCACTTAATATACCTTTTGGATCATTGTTTTTATCGCTTTCCATCCATAAATATTTCATATTTGAATACCCCCAATGATCACCATACTCAGACAGATATTCGGGTTCTTTGGACATTTCATATAAGAGGCTTTGGTTATATTCAAATTTATATATTTCTTTATCTAAAGAATTTTGATATTGCATAGTAACAGTATTTAATTTTAAGCGAGTTTTAGTGTTTTCTTCATATTCAAGTAATATTTTTTTTGCAATAGTTTTTGGTGTAGTAGACAGATATTCAAGCCTGATTTCGTTCAGTTTCAGCCATAAAAAGCGATCTCTATAACTAGTAGTAGCCTTTTTACGATCTTCTGGATTACGCTCAAAATGCGGTATGTTATTTGTAGCATTGAAACCTAAAAAAGGGGCAGGGACAATGCCATCTGGGGAATAATAGAAGAAATCTTTATAATTTGTTTCAAAGTAATTCAAATCATTACTTTTAGAGGTTTCAAATAGAATTTGTAATTCTTCAGAAGGTATCAATATCGACCTTAAATAAACTGTAGAGATCAGTGAGCCAGATACATCACTTAGCACATAACTATGTGCTTCATCTCTGCTACCAGAGTTTCTATATGTGATTTTTTGGGGATATACACAATGAAAACTGGACTGATAAGGCCCCCTTTCATAAGTAAAAGTTATAGATTCTCCTACAGGTGGAACTATCTCCTTCAAATACCAACTTTTTGCTTGCCATGCCCGATCATAATCATAATTGCAAGGCATCATACTGGCAGTAAATTCCACAGCGTTTTCTCCTCCAAAAATATATTTAGTTCCTTTCCCGTCAATTAAGGTAAACTTAGTGAAATGGGGAGTTGGAAATCCTGTCTCTCCTTTTATATCTGACGTATTACATTCTACTTTCATCGGAACATCACACTGAACAATCCATTTTCCCTTATGATTAATGTAAAATTTCCCAGAATATCCCATAAAATTAAAACTAAATATATCTGGTTGTTTGTCTATATCAATATTACGTGCTTTAAAATCGGAATTTATGGCTAATGGATCGTCAGGTATATACCATTTTGTTTTATCCAAAATTCTATATGAATAATAAAAACCAATGCCTGCATCTGGATTATCATTACATGAACTTACAAATGATAAGCTATTGTTTTCATCAGGAATATATTTAATCTCTCTCGATATTACTCCTCCTACATCTAAATTCCATCCTAAACCTACCCAAGAAGGATGCATGTCAGCCTTAAAACCGGAAGAATGGTAATTCAAACTAATATTAATATCTGTATAAGGTGTTTGTATAGTATGCAAAGGAATTCGTATTTGAGGAATTCCAGTATACATAGATACAGGAATATCCTCATAAATCTTAAAACTTTCTGCATTAGGACTTATAACTTCAAGTTTTTGTCCTTGAGGCTTTTGTGCACATATTTGGCTCCACATAATAAGTAAAAGTCCAAATGTAAGTAATACTCTATTCATATACTTATTGTTATACGTTAATACAAAGTTCAATTGAAAACTGTCTTTCTTATTGTTAAACTAAAGGACTTTCATGGTGGACTACTTCTTTACATAATACAATTTTTCTCCATATACTTTCTCACCCACTATTATTCTCAATAAGTATTCACCTTGAAAATAGCGATCCATTGAAATAATCTCATTATAGTGTCCAATAAATTGATTGGTGTGATGTTTCTTCGATAATTGTCGACCTTGAAGATCAAATAATATGAAAGTTACTTCCTTATCAGTTTGTTTTAATTCGTAGTCAATGCGTAAATCTCCATCATGATTTATTTTGAAATTATAATTGAAATCCTTATCGTCCTTATCATTTTTCCCATTTTTATCGGTATTTTTCCATTTATATTCTTTCTGTTCTCTATCAACTATATCACGACGTTCTTGATTATCCGTATCATATGACAATTCATAATATTGTTCATCAGGCAAATAGACAAAGGAAGTAGTAAAGTGCTCATGAGCAATATTAAATTTAAAGACAGTATTTTTTACTGTTTCAAAAACAGGATAACGGTAACCGTTGGCATACCAACGCCAAGTTTTCATCTCCAAATAAATAGAATCATTAGCTAATAAGTATTCAATACTGTCACGGTTCAAGGTAAAAGGAATAGTATCCATTTTCAAAAAGTCTTGCAAGAACATCTTCGACGTCATTCTTTGGTGGATACGTTTGTGAGTATAAGTACGCAGAACCTTATACAAGGTATCGCCTCCTGGCAATACCAATATGCCTGAGGCATCAGCTGTAACTGTACTTTTACCACGCAATCGAATATTTAATTTTTCGCAATAATTTCCCTTTCCATCGAAATAATCTGTTATTATACGACCTTGAAAGATGGGAAATGCTAAAAGTAGCTCAGGTTTTTGGTAAGTAATAGAAGTCATCGGATTTTCATAGCCTAAACAAAAAAGAGAATCACCAGAAGTTCGATAATAATATATAGTACGATGTTCTATACCAATTACAGTATCAGTGCTTTGCAACATATACTTCAACTCATAATTAGCATCTTGGAGTTCTAATCTGCTAAAATCCCATACCCTCTGTACACCACTTTCTCCTGGTTCACAAGCAGTAACCATGCGTTTTAGAATGTAATCACCACTCCGAGGGTGGTTACAATCAAAGGTTAAAGATTGCGCTTGAAGGAAAGGAGATAAAAGGCATCCTAAAAAAATACATAGTAGTTTTTTCATATTCTTCGATATTTTATAGTGAGAAATAAAATACTATTCGTGTAATCCTCTACCCCTTTATTATAGATCATAATTACAAATAGTGATAGAGCATACAATACTAATATTTTGATTTTTTTAGATAACTATCTCGTCTTATAGTTTCATAAAGAAAAATATCCCTCAAATAAGATTTCGCCAGAAATAATCTCTATATTATAATCCCCACAATCTTTTCCGTTCAGATCAATAGGGATATTGTCTAAATTATTGCAATGTATTGAATAAACTACATCACCAGTATTCTCATTGGTTATACTGATTGAAATATCAGAAAGTGTTTCTTCAAATACAACAGTTATTACATTATTATATAGATAAGCACATACTGGTTGGAAAGAAATATTACGTCTTATGGGAGTATCTCTATCAATGCCACCCGTGCGGTCTTTAGGCTTTGTTTCTTTAAAGCATTGTAGTGTGATTTTTTGCCCATCGTTAAAGGTTTGAGTATAAATATTGGCATTTCCAATAAAAATTAATAAAAAAAACATTAGTGTTCTCATAATAAAGCTGTTTAATCATTTAATATGTTACAAAGTTAGTAGGCTTTTATATGAGTGAGTGCCTAAAAAGTGCCCGATTATATATAGAAAGTGCCAAAAAGTGCTTTATTAGTTACTTTTAAGCTCTTGGGATAATGAAAGCAATACATTTTTCAATAATTTGCCTTGAGGAGTTCCCATTTTTTGAATGATGTCTCTTGCCTTTAATTGAATTGTACTACGAGCATATCCTTTAATAAAATGGCCTATATATTTAACGGGGATATCAGCCAAGTAAAGGCAACATATCTGAATTTCCTCAGCTGATAAACTATATACTGTATTCAAATAGGTTATAATTCCATTCCACTTTGCATCTGTCATAACAATTAATTGCTGCCATTCTTTTTCATTCAGATTTTCAAGAGTTTCAACTTTGATTAGTGTATGTGCAATGTTCTTCAGCTTGATGTAAACAGTGGAGCTTTCATATTCCTCTTTTACAAGAGCTTGTTTTCTGGATGTAAGTAAATTAACTTCTACTTGCAACTTTTCTTTCCGTTCCTTTTCCAAAAACTGTCGCTTTGGATTTCGTCGGACATAATGGGCAATAATGATACTTCCTACAATAAGAAAAGTCAAAACTAATATGTTAATATAATACACATATTGTTTTCGAGATTCTTTATTGGCTTTCTGATTTTGTAATACAATGTTGTTGAAAATATTATACGTTTCCTGATTTTGTAGTGCGCTGTCCATATAGGCAATTTGATCTTCTTGCATTTTTACAACTACAACTAATTCTCCATGGATTTTTGCAATTTCTGCTAATCGCATACAAGCGTCTGCTTTAGTGTCATAATATTTATTAGCGGTAAATATCTTTTGTAAATATATCTCAGCAGAATCATATTGCTCATTTTTAAAATAAGCATCTCCTAATAAAAGAAAAGTTCTAAAACAGCACGTAGTGTCTTCTATTGAGAGATAATTAAGTTTAGCATATTGAAGAGCCTTTTCTGTATTTTCCATTTCATTATAAAGTTTACTTAGTGATGCATAAACAGGGGCTTTTATGGTATTGTTGGAAAAAAGTTCAGCCAACAGCAACGCTTTCTGCATTTGTTTTTCTGCATTTGGATAATAGCTTTTTCCTTTTTCAAGATTAATCATACCACGCTGTGACAAAGCATAAATCAAAGCAATAGTATCTTTTTGTTGAATAGCAAGTTCTTCCGCTAGCCGATATACAGAATCAGCCTCAGTATTAAAATCTTGAATATAATATAAATAGGCGGTATTACTATATATTGATGCTTGAAGTTCTATGTTTTTCTCTTCTTGACAAAGAATTTGGGCTCTATGATACTCATCTATAGCTTTCAGATGTTCACCTTTATCCCTCCGCACACATCCCCAATAATAATGCGCCTTTGCTTGCATCTTTGTATCTCCAATAGAATCATAATAATGAACCGCTATCTGTATCAATGAATCATCCTTCTGTACAACGAAGTTTTTATCTTGCGCTTGCGTCAGCAGCAATGCATAGTATGCATTATCAGCTCGTGTAGAAAGTTTTTTAGGTGAAATGTTTTTAAGGATATTCAAGGCACTATCCGGACGCAACTGCATAAGTGAGTCTGCCTTAAGTAATTGCTGGTTGTAGTCCTGCCGAATGGTACAAGACGATAGCAAAGACATAGCGAATAATATAATAATGACAGTATTTTTCATATTGCTTGTCGTATTTTCAATTAGATATAGTTCACTTGAAGAAGTGGTATTTCTTTATGCTACTAAGGTACAAAAAATATTCAGACGGAAGCATGGCAAACATTATAAAGAATGAAATATTATTCATAATGGTGCAAATCACTGAATCATTGACACCATTTGTCACTACCATGTAAAGTAAGCTGTTAGTAATCCGAAGAAAAGTAAAGGCTTTAAACTGTAAACAGTAAACTCGATGATGTGCGGAAAAGTGCAGCTCATTATTTGCGGTGAATTACACTTTCTCTATATTTGCAATATTCTCAAATACCGAATGTGCATATAAGCAAAAAGAGCAAGAGGCCGAAAAATGAAAAGTTACCAATGAAACAAGAAATCTACAATACGCTTGACAGGTTAGGTATCGACTACACCCGTTTAGAACATCCTCCCATTATGACTATGGAAGAAGGTATGACAATAGCACAGAAACTGGGTGTTTCATCCTGTAAGAACCTGTTTTTGGTAAACAAACAGAAAGAGTACTTTTTGCTTCTACTTTCGGGAAATAAAAAACTATCAGCCAAAAGTATTGCAAAGCAAATAGGAAGTTCGCACCTTTCTTTTGCTTCTGATGAAGATATGGAAACACTCCTTTTTACAACACCCGGAGCTGTAAGTATTCTCGGACTTATTTATGACAAAGAGAATAAGGTTAAATTATTAATTGATAAAGACGTTATCCAGGCAGATTATATAGGCTGCCATCCATGTGAAAATACTTGTAGCCTGAAACTAAGAACAAAAGATATATTAGAAGTTTTACTTCCAGCGATTAATCATGCTGATTTTGAAGAAATAAATACGGAACTATAAATGAATGTAAAGAAGCGGGGAGTAGCTCAATAAAAATAGTTGTTTACAACATTACTTTGAGGATGTAAGTAAAACCAATAGGTATAATTTGGAACAATGTATATCAAGAAAGTATAATTATATTCTAATAGACAAGAACTATCAAATAAATATAGATGATATAATATGAATTATATCTTCTTCGTCTCCGTTCTTAAAGAATATACTTACTTACATGTACATGTCAGCGCTACTTACATGCACATGTTATCCTTATCTACATGTACATGTCAATATTGCTAACATGTACATGTAAGCATCTCCATTCTTTAAAAAACTATCGCCTTTACTTTAAAGATATTGTGATTTAAGTGCTATCCGCATGGGATTCTATCAAATTTTACTTATTTTTGCATAGAACTTCTTGTAGAAGTAACCTTTAACCAATCGAAACTCAGATGAAGAAAATAGTCACATCCTTATATCTATTATGTTGTGTATGTATGTGTCAGCTCCATGCCGCCAACAATGTTGTAGACTCCCTTTTATCCCAACTGGACCATGTAATTCAAAACCGCCCTGTATACATCGAGCAAAAAGAAAAGAAGCTGAACGACCTGAGACAAGCCTTGAGACAACGCATTTCTGACGAAAACCGCTTTACCCTGTTGGGGGAATATCTGGATGAATACCGTTCCTACAACACTGACTCTTCGCTCTACATCTCACGCGAAAGATACCAGGTAGCCCTGCGAATGAAAAACAAGGAACATCAAGACAACGCCCTCATGAACACTGCCGAGATTATGGGCACAGCAGGCATGTATAAAGAAGCAGTCGACCTGATGCATAACGTACAAATCAATCATCTACCTGATGACCTGCACCCGTATTATTACCATATTTACCGTACCGTCTATGGCCTTATGGCCGATTATGCCGTTACGGAACAGGAGAAAAAACTCTATGCCGAGATAACGGATAGATACCGTGATTCCCTGCTATTGGTCAACAAAGACAATCTTCTGGTGTACACGCTGATTCAGTCCGACCAGCACAATGTGCGGGGCGAGTTCGATAAAGCCATCCAGTTATTGACCGACTACCTGGCGGGACAGATAGACAATGTGCACGATGTGGCAATCTGTGCCTACACTTTATCAGAATCATACCGCCTGAAAGAAGACACAGAAAAAGAGAAGGAGTATTTGATTCTTTCCTCCATTGCAGACATGAAGTCCGCAGTGCGCGAATATATTTCTTTGAGGAAACTGGCTGTGTTGCTCTATCAGGAAGGAGACATAGACCGTGCCTATTCGTATCTGAAACTGTGTATGGACGATGCCGTGTTCTGCAACGCCCGGTTGCGTATTCTGGAAATCCTGCAAATCTTCCCCCTCATCAACGACACTTACCAGCAAAAGGCCGAAAAGCAACAGGAACAAATGAAATGGGCGTTAGTCTCTATCAGCTTGCTGTCCATCTTCCTGCTGATTGCCATCTTCTATGTGTATAAGCAAATGAAACGCGTAGCAGCCGCACGCCACGAAGTGATAGATGCCAACAAGCGCTTGAAAGAATTGAATGAAGAACTCCACCGCTACAATCTGCAACTGAAAGAAGCCAACCACATCATTGCCGAAAACTCCTACCTGAAAGAGGAATACATCGGCCGCTATATGGACCAGTGTTCCGTATATCTGGAAAAGATGGATAACTATCGGCGTTCATTAGGCAAGATAGCCGCTACGGGCAAGGTAGATGAGCTATACAAAAATATCAAATCTTCCAAGTTTATAGAAGAGGAACTGAAAGAATTTTATGCCAATTTTGATAATACCTTCTTGCAACTGTTTCCCACTTTTGTAGAAGACTTCAACACCCTGCTTGCCGAAGGGGAGCAGATTTACCCCAAGGCCAACGAACGAATGAGTACCGAACTGCGTATCTTCGCCCTTATCCGTTTGGGAATTACCGACAGTGTGAAGATTGCCCAATTCCTGCGCTATTCTGTGACTACCATTTATAATTACCGTACCAAAGTTCGTAATAAAGCTGCGGGCGACCGTGACCAACTGGAACAGGAAGTAATGAAAATAGGTAAGTCGAGAGACTAAAACCACACTTTTAAGGCATATAAGTGTCTTTTTTACGCTTATATTTTTACTACTTTTTTGGAACAATGCATCTTCTTGATGGCATTGATTATTAGTGTTTTATGTCTTATAAAACGCCTAAAACTACTACTTTTTCACTCTTTTCCCCCTTATTGCTTCCTCTTATCAGATACATTTGCATTGTTCCTTCACAGAGGGGACAAATGCATGTGAATCTATATTTTTATTACTAACTTTAAACTCTTATATTATGCAAAAGTACAAAATGCCGATCAGGCTTCGAATCATGGTTTGTCTGATAGGAATGTTACTTCCGATGTGCATGTTCGCACAGCAAATCACAGTACAAGGTGTAGTGAAAGACCAGACCGGAGAAACCGTTATCGGTGCCAGTGTGGTGCAGAAGAACACAACGAACGGTACGATAACGGGTATTGATGGCGATTTTTCGCTGAATGTGCCTTCGGATGCCGTTTTAGTAGTTTCATTCGTGGGCTATAAGTCTTTGGAAGTTCCCGTAAAAGGACAGAAACAGATTATGGTAACACTCTCGGAAGACAGTGAGATGCTGGACGAAGTAGTGGTTATCGGTTATGGAACCATGAAGAAAAGTGACCTTACCGGTGCTGTTTCCTCTTTGGGAAGCAAGGACATCAAAGATGCTCCCGTTTCTAATCTGGGACAAGCCATTCAGGGCCGCATCTCCGGTGTGCAGGTAGTGGATGCCGGAAAGCCCGGTGACAATGTATCTATCAAGATTCGTGGTCTGGGTTCCATTAACAACTGCGATCCGCTGGTGGTGATTGACGGTGTGCCCACCGACCTGGGACTGTCTTCACTGAACATGGCGGATGTGGAACGCCTGGACGTATTGAAAGACGCATCGGCTACAGCCATTTACGGTTCGCGTGGAGCCAATGGAGTAGTGATGATCACCACCAAGCGAGGAACGGAAGGGAAAGGCAAATTGTCGGTATCGGCTAATTGTGCTTTCCAGAATGCCACGAACGTTCCTTCTTTGCTGAACGCAAGCCAGTATGCCGATTTGAGTAATGATATGATGGTGAACAGTGGTCGCAACCCGAACCCGAATTGGGCAAATCCTTCGGAACTGGGTGCAGGTACCGACTGGATGGACGAATTGCTGCGGACGGGTGTGATGCAGAACTATACGGTAAGTTATTCCGGAGGAAATGAGAAGTCTCATTATTATGTGTCCGGTGGTTTTCTCGATCAGTCGGGTACGGTGCGCAGTGTAAACTATCGTCGTTTTACGTTTCAGTCCAACAGCGACGCACAGGTGCTGAAGTGGTTGAAGTTCTCCAATAATATCACTTTCAGCACTGATACGAAGGATTCGGGCAGCTATAATATCGGTGATGCACTGAAAGCTCTTCCCGTTCTTCCGGTGAAGAATGAAGACGGTTCATGGAGTGGGCCGGAAGGTAATTCGGAATGGTACGGTAGCATCCGCAACCCGATAGGACCTACGCAACTGAACAAAAGTCAGACGAAAGGTTATAACTTCCTTGCCAACCTGACAGCGGAACTGACTTTTACCAAATGGCTGAAATTCAAGAGTACTTTCGGTTACGATGCCAAATTCTGGTTCATCGATAACTTCACGCCGAAATATAACTGGAAGCCTATTCCGACGGAAGAAACTTCACGTTACAAGAGCGATAATAAATCATTCACTTACCTGTGGGATAACTATTTCCTGTTCGACCATACTTTTGCAGAAAAGCATCGTGTGGGAGTGATGGCGGGTTCGTCTGCACAGTGGAATGAGAATGATTACCTGAATGCGCAGAAGAACGTCTTCATGTTCGACAATGTGCATGAAATGGATAACGGTCAGGAGATGTACGCCATCGGCGGCAGTTCCAATGAATGGGCGTTGCTCTCTTACATGGCACGTATCAACTACTCTTACGAAGACCGCTATATGCTGACGGCAACTGTCCGTCGCGATGGTTCCAGCCGTTTCGGTAAAAAGAACCGTTGGGGTACTTTCCCTTCTGTATCTGCCGCATGGCGCATTTCGCAGGAAAGCTGGTTCCCGAAGAATGACGTTGTGAACGACCTGAAAATACGTGCAGGATATGGAGTGACGGGTAGCCAGGCAAGTGTCGGCAATTATAGTTACCTGGCATCTTACAACACCAGTGTATATCCATTCGGAACAACGAGCGGCAATCAGACCGCATTGGTTTCCTCTACGCTTGCCAATCCTTACATCCATTGGGAAGAGGTGGCACAGACGAATATCGGTTTTGATGCTTCCCTGTTCAATTCACGGATCGTATTCTCACTGGATGCTTATCTGAAAGAAACAAGGGATATGTTAGTGAAGGCATCCATCCCCATCACATCGGGATTTGAAGATACCACCACTACTTATACGAATGCCGGTAAAGTGCGCAACCAGGGCTTGGAAATGAGTCTGCACACCATCAACCTGACCGGAGAACTGGGTTGGGAAACAAACGTGACCGCCACTTATAATAAGAATAAGATTAAGGACCTGAACAGTGCGGTTCCTTACTATATCAACCAGATCAACAACTCGTATGTGACGATGCTGGCAAAAGACTATCCGATTAATGCCTTCTACGGCTACGTGACGGACGGCTTGTTCCAAAACCAGGCGGAAGTGGATGCGCATGCTGTGCAGCCGGGAGCTGAACCGGGTGATATCCGTTTCAGGGATTTGAACAACGACGGTGTCATCAACGACAGTGACCGCACGGTGATTGGCAATCCCAATCCCAGTTGGTTCTTCTCAATGAACAATAACTTGTCTTATAAAGGATTCGAGCTTTCCGTATTCCTTCAGGGAGTGGCCGGCAATAAGATTTATAACGCCAACAATATCGACAATGTAGGTATGGCTGCTGCATACAACCAGACGACTGACGTGCTGAACCGCTGGCGCGGAGAGGGGACAAGCTACTCCATGCCGCGTGCCGTGTTCGGCGATCCTAACCAGAACTGCCGTGTATCTGACCGCTTTGTAGAAGACGGCTCTTACTTGCGTGTGAAGAATATCACACTCTCTTATACCTTCCCGAAACAATGGTTGCAGAAGTTGCAGATAGAGAATGCACGCCTTTCCCTTTCCTGTGAGAATGTGGCTACCATTACCGGGTATTCCGGTTTCGATCCGGAGGTGGATATCAACGGTATTGATCTGTCCCGTTATCCCATTTCCCGTACATTCAGTGTAGGATTAAACTTTAACTTTTAATTGATTTGGATATGAAAAAGATAACAAACTTACTATACGTGCTGGCTGTATTGATGCTGGTATCATGTAACGACTTCCTGGATAAGTCGCCCAAATATGCTGTTGACCCTGAAACAACCGTGACCGATGATGTGGCCGTGGCACTGACAAATGCTTGCTACAAGGCGCTTCAGTCTTCCAATCTCTACAACCAGCGTATGTGGTCGCTGGATATCGTTGCGGGCAATAGTCTGGTAGGTGCAGGCGGTGGTACGGACGGGCTGGAAACCATACAGGCATCCAACTTTATCACGCAGAGCGATAATGGTATGGCCCTGTATATGTGGCGTTCTCCGTGGGTAGGCATCGGGCAGTGCAACATTGTGCTGACCAGTCTTCCGCAGGCCGAAGCCGTATCGGAAAGCATAAAGAACCGCTGTATGGGTGAAGCATATTTCCTTCGTGCCCATTACTATTATATCTTGGCCCGTTTGTATGGCGGTGTTCCTTTGCGTCTGGAACCTTATAATCCGGGTGAGTCTACTGCAATAGCACGCACTACGTTGGATCAGACTTATGAGCAGATCATTTCGGACTGTAAGAATGCGGTCGATTTGCTTCCGGCGAAAGCGGAATATAATGAAGAAGAAAAAGGACGTGCCTGTAAGGACGCTGCCCTTGCCATGCTGGCGGATATTTACCTGACACTGGCTCCCAACCATACGAGCTATTATGAAGACGTGGTGGAACTGTGCAATGAGATTACAAACCTGGGTTACGACCTTTCCACCTGCAAGTATGAAAATAACTTCGATGCTACTATCAATAACGGTCCCGAATCTCTGTTTGAAGTGCAGTATTCCGGAAGTACGGAATATGATTTCTGGGGAACGGACGGTCAGTCTTCCTGGCTTTCCACTTTCATGGGGCCCCGCAATTCGGACTTTGTTGCAGGCAGCTACGGCTGGAATCAGCCTACGGAGGAATTTGTGAGCCAGTATGAAGAAGGTGACAAACGGAAAGAACTGACGGTGCTTTATGCAGGTTGTCCGGACTTTGACGGGAAGACTTACAAGAGTTCTTATTCCAATACCGGATATAACGTGCGCAAATTCCTGGTGTCCAAGACTATTTCGCCGGAATACAATACGAACCCCAATAACTTTGTTGTGTACCGCTATGCGGATGTCTTGCTGAAGAAAGCGGAAGCGCTGAATGAAATGGGACAACCCGGCCAAGCTGCCGCTCCCCTGAATATAGTTCGCAAACGTGCCGGACTGCCGGAAGTTTCGGGCCTGTCACAGGAGGCGATGCGTGAGAAGATTATTCACGAACGGCGCATGGAACTGGCTTTCGAAGGACATCGCTGGTTCGATATGATCCGCGTCAATAATGGAGAGTATGCCATCCGTTTCCTGCAATCCATCGGCAAGAACAGTGTGAACAAGAATCGCCTGTTGTTCCCCATTCCGCAGACGGAAATGGATGCGAATATACTGATGACACAGAATCCGGGTTATTAATCACTTAAATCAGAAGAAGAATATGAAAAGATATATTTCACATTTAGTATTTGCATTGCTGGGTTGCATGGCATTGTCTGCATGTGTGGACAATGACTATATGGAATTGGATAAGGGACACAATGAACTGGCGCTTTCCACCAGCAACACGGAAGTCGTTTTGAACGAACAGGCGCATGGTGATGATGCCTTGGAACTCTCTTGGACAACAGGCACGAATTATGGTACAGGAAATAAGATTTCCTATACACTGGAACTTGCCAAGGCGGGCAGTAATTTTGCCGCTCCTTATGTGGCTTTGGAGAATGTCGTGCAGGAATATACCTGGAAGAAGAACGTGGAGGAATTGAATAACATCCTTCGTGAGCATTTCGGTGCGGAAACTACTGAAAACATCTCTCTGGAAGCACGCCTGACAGCCAAAGTAACGGATCGGGAAGAGACACAGGTGGCCACCACCTCTTTTAGTGTCACTGCCTACAAACCGTTGACTTCTACTCTTTACCTGATAGGTGATGCTACTCCCGGCGGTTGGAGTGCGGACGATGCAACGGAAATGACCCGGAAAGACAATGGTATATTTACATGGACGGGAAAAATGACTGCGGGTTCCTTTAAGTTTATCACTACGCTGGGGGCTTTTTTGCCGTCGTACAACAAAGGAACTGACGGAAAGCTGGTACTTCGTACCAGTGCCGATCAGCCGGACGAATCGTTTACGATTGAAGAAGAGTTCAACTATGTTGTTGAAGCGAACCTGTTTACCGGTGCTATCACACTGACTCAGACCGAGAACCTCAGACCGGCTTACGATCAGCTTTATTTCGTTGGAGGTATGAACGACTGGGGATTTGTACCGATGAAAAAGGATGTGCTCGATCCGTTCCTGTTCCGCTATGCCCGTTTGTTCGATGCAGGCCAGGGCGGGGAATTCAAGTTCGGAACTTCGGAAGGAAGCTGGGAGAGCATGTATAAGGCAAAGAATGCCAATGCCGCTTACACCGATACGGAAATGGTATTTGTGAAAGGGTTCGATCCTGACAATAAATGGGTGCTGAAAGATGCCGAATGCGGTAAGGCTTATAAGATATGTGTCGATATCCGTGCAGGGAAAGAGCGCATGATAATGAGTGAATTTATTCCTTATGAGATGATTTATATGGTAGGGGATGCTGCGCCTGCGGGATGGAGCATTGGAGATGCCACGCCGATGCAGGCCACGGATAATCCGTATGTATTTACCTGGCAAGGTGTACTGAATGTGGGTGAGTTGAAGCTGACCTGTGATAAGAAAGAGGACTGGAACGGTGCCTGGTTTATGCCGACCGTAGCCGATAAGCAGCCTTCGGGCGAGACGGAACCGATGTTGTTTTTGGATAAGGCCAGCGATGCTTTCAAAGCTCAATACCTGGATGTAATGATTGGAGGTATCGACCTGAAATGGAAGATTACGACGGCTGGTTCTTATAAGATTACTCTGAATCAGTTGGAAGAGACTATTTCGATAGTAAAACAGTGAAACGATGAAATATATAATTTATGCAATGGCTGCCATGTTCTTTTTGGCTTCGTGCAGCAAAGACAATGATGAAACCGGCGATGGTAACGGCGGTGGAGGAGAAACCGGAGGAGTGACTGATGTCACTCCCGTTACCTCCGATTTAACCGTGAACCTGACTACTGACAAGGCTTGTTACAAACCGGGTGAAACCGTTTCCTTCACAGCCGATGCCCTGCCTGCGGGAGCAAAGGTACGTTACCGTACTTTGAACAAGGTAATCTCCGAACAGGCAGTCGCAGGCAGTTCCTGGACGTGGACTGCCCCTGCAACGGATTTCACCGGATATCTGGCGGATGTCTATCGCACTAAAGAAGACGGTACGGAAGTCATTCTCGGTACTATTGCCGTCGATGTATCCAGCGATTGGACACGCTTCCCGCGTTATGGCTTTGTCGCCACTTTCGACGCTTCTAAAACGGAAAGTAAAATTCAGGAGGAAATGGCTTTTCTGAACCGTTGCCATATCAATGGTGTGCAGTTTCAGGATTGGCACAACAAGCACCACTGGCCGTTAGGCGGTACGCGTGAACATCTCGATGCGGTATATAAGGACATTGCCAACCGGGATATTTATACACAGTCGGTAAAGGATTATATCCGCATTCAGCACTCGTTTGGAATGAAGGCGATGTTTTATAATCTTTGTTTCGGTGCGCTCGATGATGCAGCCGGTGACGGTGTGAAGGAAGAGTGGTACATCTTTAAAGGCACAGGACATACGGATAAGGATGCGCATACATTGCCTGACAGTTGGAAGAGCAATATCTATTTGCTCGATCCGGGTAATGCCGAATGGCAGGCATATATTGCCCAGCGTAACGATGATGTCTATGCCAATCTTGACTTTGACGGCTATCAGATAGACCAGTTGGGAAACCGTGGCGACCGCTATGATTACAAGGGGAATAAGGTGAATCTGCCTAAGACTTATGTTTCGTTTATTGAAGCTATGAAGGGGAAACATCCTGATAAGCGCTTGGTGATGAATGCAGTAAGCAGCTATGGCGCATCCCAGATTGCAGGTACAGGGAAAGTGGATTTCCTGTATAATGAAGTTTGGGGGGATGAAGCTGATTTCACGGATTTATATACGATTCTGAAAGCGAACCATCAGTATGGAAATCAGGCACTGAAGACGGTGTTTGCGGCTTATATGAATTATGAAAAGGGTTCCGGGGAGTTCAATATGCCGGGAATCTTGCTGACGGATGCGGTGATGTTTGCTCTGGGAGGTTCGCACCTGGAATTGGGAGGCGACCACATGTTGTGCAGTGAATATTTTCCAAATACCCGTTTGCAGATGAGTGATGCCTTGAAGACGGCTGTTGTGCGCTATTATGACTTTATGACTGCTTATCAGAATCTTCTTCGCGATGGCGGGGAGGAGGAGAAGGTAACTTTGGTATGTACGGATGCAAGCAAGAATCTGAATCTGAACACTTGGCCGCCACAGAAATCAGCCATTACTTCTTTCGCCAGAAGGGTGAACGGCAAACAGGTGGTTCATCTGCTGAACTTCCTTAGTGCAAACAGTTTAAGTTGGAGAGACCTGAACGGGACAATGCCCGAACCACGGTTGGTGACTAAAGTGCCCTTGAAGCTGAATGTTGCGGGGAAAGTGAGCAAAGTGTGGGTAGCTACTCCCGATGCACATGCCGGAGCTTCGCAGGAATTAGCTTTTGAACAGAAAGACGGAGCGATAACCTTTACGCTTCCTTCACTGAAATACTGGAGCATGATTGTAATGGAATAAAACGGTTATTGGGGTTGATTCAAAATGGCACAATAATGAGCTAAATGATAATTTATCAGGCTGAATTTTAAGCCTGAAAGGCTTGCATTATATAGCGTAGGGCATCGCCCTACGTAATGTGCATCCCCATTTCTGAGCCCTGAAAGGGCGAGATAAAGCGTGTATGCTTGATTGCGCCCTTTCAGGGCTTAAATAGAGATATACATAATCACGTAGGGCGTTGCCCTACGCTATGTAATCTCAGGCTTTCAGCCTTATAAAATCCGCGTTCGTCCGCCTTGTCCGCGTATCAATTTAGCTCATAACCGGAAAAGAAAAGAACATATTATAAAAGATATAGAACCATGAGAAAATATATATATTTATTTTTAATACTGTGTTGCCTGTCTCCGCATTTATATTGCGGAAATGTAACGGGAAACTGTACTTCTTATTCGCAGGAAGGGAGAGACGTTACGTTTCATTTAGACGATAATTCGGCTGTGCAGTTGCAACTTTGCAGTCCCTCCGTTGTGCGCGTCTGGTTTTCGCCGGACGGTAAGTTGCAGCGGGGAAATCCTTCCTTTGCGGTGATTAATGAAGAATTGGAAGATGTAGGCACTGTCCGGGTGGACGAACAGAATGCCTGCTATGAGATATTTACGCCTAAACTGCGTATTCGCGTCAACAAGGCTCCGTTCAGCTTGCAGATATTCGACAAGTATCAGAAGCTCTTGTTCAGTGATTATGCCGACAAGGGGCATATCAGCGATGGAGAGCGTAAAGTGGAGTATAAGACCCTGCGCCGGGATGAGCATTTCTTCGGTTTGGGTGAGAAGACCGGCAAGCTGGACCGCCGAGGCGAATCTTATAAAATGTGGAATAGTGATAAACCTTGTTACAGCGTTGTGGAAGATCCCCTGTACAAAAGTATTCCTTTCTTTATGAGCAGTTATCGCTATGGTATATTTCTGGATAACACGTATAAGACAGAATTCAAATTCGGTACTGAAAACCGTGATTATTACAGCTTTGAAGCTCCCGGTGGGGAGATGGTTTACTATTTTATCTTCGGTAAGGATTATAAGGAAATCATGAAACAGTATGTCGCATTGACCGGAAAACCCATCATGCCTCCGAAATGGGCACTGGGCTTTGCACAATGCCGCGGCCTGCTGACTACCGAGAAGCTCTCTTATGAAATAGCCGAAGGATACCGCAAGCGTGGTATTCCCTGCGATATCATCTATCAGGATATAGGCTGGACACAATACCTACAGGACTTCAACTGGCGGAAAGAAAACTATCAGAATCCGAAGAAGATGCTTGCCGACTTGAAAGGGATGGGCTTCAAGGTGATTGTTTCGCAAGACCCGGTTATCTCTCAGGCTAATAAAAAGCAATGGGAAGAAGCGGACCGCTTGGGTTATCTGGTGAAAGACTCCACTACGGGTAAGAGCTATGATATGCCTTGGCCGTGGGGTGGCAACTGCGGTGTGGTGGACTTTACCATTCCCGAAGTGGCGGACTGGTGGGGAGCCTATCAGCAGAAACCGATAGATGACGGCATTGCCGGCTTCTGGACGGATATGGGTGAACCTGCCTGGAGCAATGAGGAACAAACGGAACGTCTTGTAATGAAGCACCACCTGGGTATGCATGATGAAATTCATAACGTGTATGGTCTGACCTGGGACAAGGTGGTAAAGGAACAGTTTGAGAAACGGAATCCGGATCTTCGTGTCTTCCAGATGACACGTGCCGCTTATGCAGGATTACAGCGTTATACCTTCGGCTGGACCGGAGATTGCGGCAATGGAGATGATGTGCTGCAAGGCTGGGGACAGATGGCTAATCAGATTCCGGTACTTTTATCTGCCGGACTGGGTGTGATTCCTTTCGTGGCGTGTGACATTTCAGGTTATTGCGGGGATATTGAAGATTATCCCGCTATGGCGGAACTTTATACCCGTTGGGTACAGTTGGGAGCGTTCAATCCTCTGAGCCGTATTCACCATGAAGGAGATGTGGCGGTAGAACCGTGGCTCTTTGGGGAGGAAGCGGAGAAGAATGTTAAAGCTGCCATAGAAATGAAATATCGCTTACTGCCTTATATTTATACTTATGCCCGCGAAGCGTATGAAACGGGTTTGCCGATTATGCGCCCCATGTTTATGGAATATCCGGCGGATTTGGAAACAGTCTCTACGGATGCACAATTTATGTTTGGTAGCGAACTGCTGGTAGCTCCGGTAGTGAAGAAGGGGGCAACTAATAAGAATGTTTATCTGCCCGAAGGTACTTGGATTGATTATAATGACAAGCGCACGGAATATAGCGGCGAACAGTGGACTACGGCAAATGCTCCGCTGAATACCATTCCTATGTTTGTACGGAAAGGAAGTATCATCCCTCAGATGCCTGTGATGAATTATACGGATGAGAAAGCGGTTTATCCGATTACATTTGAGGTATTTCCGGCTGCGGCGGGCGGTGAAACGTCTTTCTCCCTGTATGAAGATGCAGGAACTGATCTGGGATATCAGCGTGGGGAATTTATACGTACTCCTGTATCTTGCCGGACAACGGAAAAGGGATATGTGCTCGAAATCGGGGAAAGGGCGGGAGAGAAGTATGCCCTTCCGGGAGAACGCAACCTGATGTTTTGCATTTATACCGGGCAGATGCCGAAGGAGGCACTTATTGACGGACAGAAAGTAAGGAAGATGAAAGCGGAAAAACTGAATGAAGGAATGGAAACGGAGTTCAAGGTTACCGCATGGTGTCCGGATAAGAAACAGAATCTTTGTATGTTGAGATTGCCGGATGACGGGGTGAAACACACGATTGAATTTATTTATTAATACCAACCATAAAAAGTATAGTTATGAGAAAGTTAATGCTTAGCGCAATTTGTCTTCTTTTTGCCTTAGCGGGGAAAGCGGAAGGAGTGTCATCTCCTTCGGGCCAAGTGAAGCTGGATTTTGAATTATCAAAGAATGGTGCTCCGACCTATCAAGTGGAGTATAAAGGGAAATCCGTGATTAAACCCAGCACCTTGGGACTGGAATTGAAGAATGCCAATAATCTGCTGGATGGTTTTGAAGTCCTGAAAGTTTCTACTTCTACCTTCGACGAAATCTGGCAACCGGTGTGGGGAGAAACGAAAGATATTCGTAATCACTACAACGAATTGCTGGTTGAATTGAAACAGCCCGCCACGGATCGTTATATGAACCTTCGTTTTCGTGTATATGATGATGGTGTAGGATTCCGCTATGAGTTTCCGCAACAGAAGAATCTGGTTTACTTCGTGATTAAGGACGAACATACCCAGTTTGCTATGACGGGAGATCATACCGCCTGGTGGATTCCCGGTGATTACGATACTCAGGAGTATGATTATACGGAATCCAAACTTTCGGAAATTCGCGGTTTGATGCAGGGAGCCATTACTGATAATGCGTCACAAAACCAGTTTTCGCCGACAGGTGTACAGACTTCCCTCCAGATGAAAACAGCTGACGGAATCTATCTCAATCTCCATGAAGCTGCTTTGGTGGATTATTCGTGCATGCATCTGAATCTGGATGATAAGAACCTTATCTTTGAATCCTGGCTGACGCCGGATGCACAGGGCGATAAAGGGTATATGCAGTCACCTTGCCACACTCCGTGGCGTACGGTGATAGTCAGTGATGATGCCCGCGAAATGCTGGCTTCCAATCTGATACTGAATCTGAATGATCCCTGCAAGTATGAGGACACTTCCTGGATTAAGCCTGTGAAGTATGTAGGCGTATGGTGGGAAATGATTGCGGCAGGCAAGCCGTGGGCTTATACATTTGATCTCCCTTCTGTAAAACTGGGTGAAACGGATTATACGAAGGTGAAGCCGAATGGCATTCACCCCGCCAATACGGAGAATGTAAAGAAGTACATTGATTTTGCTGCGGAGCATGGTTTCGACCAGGTGTTGGTAGAAGGCTGGAATACCGGTTGGGAAGACTGGTTCGGCAACAGCAAGGATTATGTTTTCGACTTTCTCACTCCATATCCTGATTTTGATATCAAATACCTGAATGAGTATGCTCACTCCAAAGGTGTCAAACTGATGATGCATCATGAGACATCGGCTTCCGCACGCAACTACGAACGCCACATGGAGGCTGCCTATGACTTGATGAACCAATACGGTTACAATTCCGTGAAAAGCGGTTATGTGGGTAATATCATTCCGCGCGGCGAATATCATTATGGGCAGTGGATGAACAACCATTATCTGTATGCCGTGACCGAAGCTGCCAAGCATAAGATTATGGTGAATGCCCACGAGGCTGTACGTCCTACTGGTTTGTGCCGTACGTATCCGAATCTGATAGGAAATGAATCTGCTCGTGGCACGGAATATGAAGCTTTCGGAGGCAGCAAGCCTTTCCACACGACCATTCTTCCTTTCACCCGTCTGCAAGGCGGACCGATGGATTATACGCCGGGTGTCTTTGAAATGGATATGAATAAACTGAATCCGAATAGTCACGCTCATGTAAACTCTACATTGGCGCGTCAGTTGGCTCTCTATGTCACGATGTACAGCCCTCTGCAAATGGCAGCTGATCTGCCTGAGAACTATGAACGCTTTATGGATGCTTTCCAGTTCATTAAGGATGTGGCTCTGGACTGGGATGACAGCCGATACCTGGAAGCAGAACCGGGACGCTATATCACGGCTGCCCGCAAGGCGAAAGGTACGAATAATTGGTTTATTGGTTGTACCAGCAGTGAGCAGGGACATGCTTCTACTCTGAAACTGGATTTTCTGGATGCTGATAAACAGTATATAGCTACTGTTTATGCGGACGCAAAGGATGCTGATTATAAAACGAATCCGCAGGCTTACGTAATCCGTAAAGGGATTGTTTCTCCTAAAACCGTACTGAAATTGAAAGCGGCTCCGGGTGGTGGTTATGCTATCAGCATTATAGAGGTGAAAGATAAGGCGGAATTGAAAGGATTGAAAAAGCTGTCCGGTAATATCTGATAAACCGGAATATCTGGTATATAAAAATCCCTTTCCTCAGCTCTCCAATCACCAAAGTACGGTAATTAGGAGTGAGTGAGGAAGGGGCTATTTTCCACATACTTTTTAATAGTAGCATAGTTTACTTCGATATTCTCTTGCGGGAATACACATACAGAGAGTAGAAGAAGATTGATGAGTAACAGTGTTCTTTTCATGGCATTATTATTTTAAAGCATTATCACAAAGAAAAGCCTTTTGCGAGGATATTCCAAACGTATGGACATAAAAAAAGGAGTACCGCTGTACTCCAACCTTTGTTAACCTTAAATCTAATACTATGAAAAACACAGTGCAAAGGTACGGATATTCTGCGTATTTCCAAATGATTAGACCAATATAAGTGTTTTTATAACACTAATTAAAAGTTAGGCATTGTTTCTTTACTTTTTTTCAATGTTTTATTCATTGATACGCTCTTTTATCTTTCCCCAGGCGTGTGTATCGAACAGGCAACTTTCGCGCATGGTGTGATACATCTCTTTGAAGCGGGACATGGGAATAGTGAAACTCAACAGATTGGCTTCAAAGTGAGGACGTACGGACGGATCGAAGAAGCCGAGGAAACAGCGCTTACCATCTTTTTGGTTTTCGAGAACAGTGAGGGTTACAACGGAACTGCAACCGGAACCGAAAGGAGTAGCTACGGTATCAAATGCATTCGTATCATAAAAAGCCCATGTTGTAAGTCCTGACAGGATATCAGGTGTAGCAAGGAACAGCAAACCCTCTACATCATCGAAAGAAGTAAGTTTATCTATCCGGGCAAAATGCAGATAGGCCTTTTCCGTACGCGGTACCTGGATTTGCTTTATGAAATCTGTTACCATTTCAGGAGTCTTTTTGTACTTCTCTTTTAGGGATACGAAGTTAGGTACGTGTATTGGCATTTCCGTGAAACCGGTGTAGAACTTTCCGCCGCCACATCCTATGACGTCGCTGTTCAGGCTGATGGTTTTACCTTCCCTTACCTGTTGCAGGCCCTTGAAGAAGCAACCGCCAATTTTTTCTGTTTCGCTTTCTTGTTTATCGGAGTACCAGAAAGCGATGGGAAGTTCGGCACGTTCACCAAATGCTTCCCGATAATTAGTCATAAAAGTATGTATATCCATGATAACAGAGTTTTGGTTTGGAAGTAAAGATAACAATTGATTGCCGGATTATTGAGGATTTTACTTATTTTTGCATAGAAAACTATAATTCCATATTGATTATGAAAGCACGTATTTCCTGTTTTTTTCTACTTGTTTTTTTCTTTGTGCAGATAGTGAAAGGAGAAGATGACACTTTGTGGCAACTTCATGCTTCTGATATAAATGCTCCTTATGTAGGCGCCCCTATGGCGAATGGCGGAATCGGCATTCTTCCCTGGAAAGAACCTTTCTCTGTGCGGCAGGTGATACTGAATCATGTGTTCGATACGGACGGTCCTCAGGGGGTAAGCCGTGTGTTGAAAGGAATCAATCCTTTCCAGATGTCGATGGATATAGATGGAAAAGAGGTGAATACGGAATGTATCACAAACTGGAAGCAGTGTATTGACATGAAAGAAGCAACTCATAACAGTAGTTTCCGGGCAGCTGGGAAAGTTGATGTGGATTATAGCATTTGCGCTTTAAGAAATATGCCTTATGCGGGGCTTATCCGTGTGGATATAAAAGCTCTGTCCGATGTATCTCTGAAAGTTGCTGCCCGGATGGATATTCCCCAAGAATACAGTCAGCCTACACAGCGCTTCCGGAAAATGAGGGCGGATGATACACAAATGTATATGCTGCAATCTTATGCTGCATCTGCTCATCGGCAACAAAAAGTTTCCGCTTCTTCCGCTTTTATTTTTAATAAAGGAAAAGCACAGGAGCCTTTTTATGATGAAGTGACTAAAGAGATGTCTTTCGTACTGAATCTGAAGAAAGGAGAGCAAATCTCTTTTGCTTTGGTGGGTTCTGTGTGCTCCGCCCGTGACTTTAGCGATCCGTATAATGAGGCTGAACGGCAGGTGATTTATGCTATTCATGAAGGTACAACTTCACTGATGGCTGCACATCGCCGTCTTTGGAATGAATTGTGGGAAAGTGATATCCTGATAGAAGGGGATGACGAAGCACAACGGGCGGTTCGGTTTGCACTTTTCAACCTTTATTCTTCTTGCAGGGAAGGAAGCGGATTGAGTATCTCGCCCATGGGACTTTCTTCGCAAGGTTACAATGGACATATATTCTGGGATTCGGAACTTTGGATGTTTCCCCCGATGCTGTTGCTGAATAAGGGAATTGCCGAATCTATGATCGATTATCGTATTGATCGCTTGATGGCTGCCCGCAAGAAAGCAATGTCATACGGCTTCAAAGGGGCTATGTTTCCCTGGGAGAGTGATGATTACGGGGAAGAATCAACTCCTACTTTTGCTTTGACAGGTCCTCTGGAACATCATATCACTGCGGACATCAGTATTGCCTGCTGGAATTATTACTGCCTTACCCGTGACGGACAGTGGCTGCGGACGAAAGCATTTCCGCTGATGAAAGCGGTTGCTGACTTTTGGGTAAGCCGTGTGACGCGTAATGATGACGGTTCTTATTCCATTTGCAATGTAGTGGGAGCCGATGAATATGCAAATGGGGTGGATGATAATGCTTTCACGAACGGTGCGGCTATCCGGGCTTTGGAATATGCTTGTGAGGCGGCAAGGATATGTAATGAGCCTGTTCCGGAAATATGGGAAGAAGTGGGTAAGGGCATCCGTATTCTTCGTTTTAAAGATGGAGTCACTCGTGAGCATGCCACATACAACGGTGAGATGATAAAGCAGGCTGATGTGAATTTATTGGGATATCCATTGTATTTTGTCGGGGATGCTGAATCGCAAAAGAAGGATATGGAATATTATGTCGATAAGATTGATCCGCAGAATGGTCCGGCCATGTCTTATTCCGTATTCTGTGTGCAGTATGCCCGGATGGGGGATGCGAAGCGTGCCTATGAGATGTTCTGCCGTTGCTATCAGCCGAACTTGCGTGCTCCTTTCGGTGTATTGGCGGAAACGCCCACCAGTGATAATCCTTACTTTATGACGGGAGCAGGTGGATTGCTGCAAGCTGTCATAAACGGTTTCTGTGGATTGCAGATAACGGATGGCGGTGTGGAGCAATTGTCTTCCGTACTCCCTGCACATTGGAAAAAGGTTACGGTGAAAGGAGTAGGACCGGAGAAAAAGATGTATGTACGTGAGAGGTAGGAAACGTACGGACATAAAAAAAGGAGTACCGCTGTACTCCAACCTTTGTTAACCTTAAATCTAATACTATGAAAAACACAGTGCAAAGATACGTACTTTCGGGATAACTGCAAATTATCCAAATAAAAAAGTATGTTCTATAACATTAATTAAAAATATGGACTTAATCTTATATCTTTGTTAACCTTTAGCCTCCTGATACATAAACCGTTTAATAGATTTTTTGGCTGTCTTTTCAAACTCCTCAAAATGTATCTTCACCTTTGATATCTGGCAATAAGCAGGTAATTGCTGGTTGAGTTCGTTACGGTTAGCTTCCATCATACGCTCTACATCCGTTTGTTGCAGTCCATTGGCAAATGCTTCGTCAAAGTCCGGATAAATCAGTGCTACAAGTTTTTCTTTTTGCAACACAATGAGCGACTCGGAAACGTAAGGCATATTATTCAGTTTGCTTTCAATCTCTTCCGGATAGATGTTTTGTCCGCTGGAAGTGAGCAACATATTCTTGCTGCGCCCGCGCACGGTTACATAACCTTCCGCATCCATTGTGCCTAAATCGCCTGTATGCAGCCAGCCATTTACGTCAATGATTTGTGAGGTTGCTTCCTGGTTCTTATAATATCCCTGCATCAGGTTGGTACCCCGACAAATGATTTCTCCCGCCACCTTTTCCGGATCAGACGAGTCGATCTTCACTTCCATGCGTGTGGTTGCCTTACCGCATGATGCCAGCTTCAGGGTTTCCCAGCGGCTGGAACAGATGATAGGGCCACATTCCGTCATACCGTAAGCGATGGTGTAGGGGAAGCCTATCTGTTTGAGGAAGTGCTCAACTTCTGCATTGAACGGGGCTCCACCGATAATAATTTCATCGAAGTTACCGCCGAATATTTCCATTGCTTCTTTGCGGGCAAGGGCTCTGATCTTGTCATTGATAATAGGAAGACGAAGCAGCAACTTACCTATTTTATTGTCTACACGGGGCAGAATATTCTTCTTGATAATTTTTTCTACAATCAGAGGTACGCATGAAATGACGCGTGGTTTGATTTCAGCGAAAGACTGTGCAATAATTTTAGGAGTCGGCATGCGAGTGAGGAAGTAGAGGTGTGCCCCGGCTGAAAAACCGTAAAGGAAATCGTAAGTCATTCCGAACACATGTCCCATAGGAAGCATGGAAACCATATTATCACCCGGTTTCACCGGAAGCATCTCATGGCAGTAATTCACGTTGGACCAAAGGCTGCGATAGGGGAGCATAACACCTTTGGAATATCCGGTAGTACCGGAAGTATAGTTAATGATGGCAAGTTCTTCCGGTTCATCTTTCCGATAGCAGATATGTTCGGGACGGAAGTTTTTAGGATAGCGCTGTCCGTAGAGGGTATTGCGGTGCTCGAAAGCTTCCATCAATCGTTTGTCGCGACAGACTACAGAGGTGAATTCCGTCATCAGAATAATGCCCAGCAATTGCGGCATGGCGTCTTCATTCAGGTTTTCCCATACCTGGTCTCCCACAAAAAGCAGTTTGGCTTCTGAGTGATTGACGATATTATGTATATTATCCGCTTTAAATTCGTGAAGAATAGGCACAATAACAGCTCCATAAGTGATGGTTGCCAGGAAAGTGACTGCCCAGTGTGCGCTGTTACGACCGCAGACGGCAATTTTATCACCCGGCTGGATACCGGCACTTTCCAGTACAATATGGAATTTTGCAATCTTGCGAGCCACGTCTTTATATTGGAGAGTAGCACCTTTATAGTCAGTCAAGGCGTTTAAGTTCCAGTTCCGAATGATGCTTTGTTCAATGTAATCAATGAAGTGTTGTTCCTGTTCCATCTGTTAAATTTGCACACTTTAGTTAAAACTGCGCAAATATAGAGCTAAATGTGATGTCGTGCAAGTTTATATATTTATTCTTTGGTGGGAGGCGAAAGAAAAAGAAAAAATAACCAATTGTACTTTCTTTTGCCTTGATGCAAAAGAAAGATACCAAAGAAAAAATCAAGGCTGCACTTCCGGGGCTACTCCGAAAGTGTTTTCAGCTAAAGGGCAGGAACTCGCTTCGCTCAAACAGCCTGCCCTTCTTAACGCCGAAAACACTTTCTACGCTTAACGCCCCTACAGTGAGGCCGGAGACCATGCGGCGTGAATGGGGGGAAATATTACGTGGTTCTATATTACATAGCTCTGTGATGCACAGTCCTGTATCGCACAACGCTTTACTGCGCAGCACTCTATTGCGCAGCCTTCGGGCATAGGCGTAGGTGCGTCAAGCGGAGATATTGTCAGGCGCAGGTAAGGGGCGATTTGTCTGAGCGTAGCGAGTTCGAGCCCCGTCTGCGCAGGCAGTATCGGAGTAGCACCGTAGACGTAGCCCGTGCCCTTTCTTTTTGGTATCTTTTTCTTTCGGGCAAACGAAAGAAAAAGTACACACATATTAATCATTACTCTTCTTATCCGAAATCAGCAACAGCTTATCCCCCAAATGTAATTTCAGCGATCCGTTCGGTATCAGGAATTCCGTGCCTCGTTTCACAATCATTACGAGTGCTCCATTAGGCAGAGTGATATCCTTCAGGGTATCGCCTTCTTCGAGCATCTCCGTGGTAACGGTCATATCGCTGAGATCACTGTCTATTTCTTCGGGCAATTCCACACCGAATTCATTGCCGGTCTTCTCCAACGGGGTAGAAAGTTTCAGTAAGCGGGCAGCTAAGGAAACGGTAGTACCCTGGATAACGAGGGAAACAATCGTGATAAAGAATACGATATTAAAGATCACATCGGCACCCGGTACTTGCGCTACTACCGGATAAGTGGCGAAGATGATAGGCACAGCTCCGCGCAAACCTACCCAGGAAACGAAGAGTCGCGAACGATTTGTAATCTTTTTGCCGAAAGGCAGCAAGCAGAGGAAGACACTGAGCGGACGACCAATAACAATCATAAATACACCGATAAGCGTTGCTACCAAAGCGATATCGAGTAATTCGTGAGGATTTACCAACAAACCGAGGCAAAGGAACATGATGATTTGGAACAGCCAGGTCAATCCATCCATGAAAGTATAAATCTCTTTGCGATGCATTATCTTGTTGTTACCTACCATGATGCCGGCAATGTAAACGGCGAGGTAGCCATTTCCTTTCAGAAGATCGGTAATGGAGAAAGTGAAAAATACGAATGCAAGCAAAAGAATAGGATAGAGGGCTTGATTATCAATATTAAGTCTGTTCAGCATGAGGATGGCAAGTTTGCCAAGAAGATATCCGGCTGCTGCACCTACTATAAACTGTACAACGAATGAGCCGAAGATACCTGCAATACCCATTCCACCGGATTGTATGAACTGTATCAGTACGATGGTAAGCATGTAAGCCATGGGGTCATTACTACCACTTTCGAGTTCCAGCATGGGACGAAGGTTATGTTTCAGATTCATCTTCTGCGAACGCAGAATAGCGAATACTGAAGCGGAATCGGTAGAAGACATCGTAGAAGCAAGAAGCAGAGAAGTAGTGATGGGCAGGTAAATGTTTGACCAACTCATGCCGGAGATCCACCAGATGAATAAACCCGTAAAAATAGCTGTAAGTAATACACCGGCCGTAGAAAGGACAATTCCTGGAATAAGAATCGGCTTTATTTCACTGAACTTAGTATCCATACCGCCGGAAAACAAAATAACGCTAAGAGCAACCATACCAATAAATTGTGCTTCTTTAGCGTTATGAAACTGTAGTCCGAAACCATCGCTACCGAAAACCATACCAACGACAAGGAATAGTAACAGGGCAGGGACTCCGAATCGATAGCCGGTTTTGCCGACAATAATACTAATGAAAAGTAAGATAGAACCAATTAAAAGAATGTTTTCTGCTGTAAAAATCATAAATTGGGTATTATTTAAGTTGTTTATTCAAGGATTTAGTTATCGCAAAGCTAAATTATGTCTATTTTTAAACAAATGCAAGGTGTAAAATGTTCAGATTAAATTTTACTTTCTTTTCATATAATCCTTCATTACAAACTTTCTTAATTGAATTTTAGTACAAACATGGTTTCCTTTCCGGGATGCAGGGAAAGGCTACCACCTGACAGGCGCATAATTTGACGGGAAAGACTCAGTCCGATGCCGCTGCCACCTTCTTTTGTGGTGAAGAAAGGTATGAAAATGTGTTCTGCTACTTCAGGAGGAATGGTGGGACCGTTATTGGACAGTTCGATGAGTACGGCTTCATTTTCATTGCAATAAGCGTGTAAGGTGATGATGCCTTCCGGAATCCCTGCTGCCTCGATAGCCTGAATGGCATTTTTTAATAAGTTGATGAGTACCTGTGAGATAAGGTTCTCATCTGCATAAAGAATAAGGTCATCCGGAGTGATGTGGGAGTGGAAAGTGATATGGGAATCAGGATATTGATGCCGTGCCAGTTCCACCATACGATTGATAAAACCTTTGACATAGAACAAGGAAGGCTCCGGTTTGGGGATACGGGTGAAACGGCGGTAATTTTCTACAAAAGAGAGAAGTCCTTTGCCGGTGGTGCTGATGGTGTGCAGGCCATTTCGGATTTCGTCAGCAGTTTCTTTGTAGGAAGAGATGGATTCACTTTTCGCATTTAATTCTTCGCTTCCTTGTATCAGTGTCAGCAATGTGTCACTCAGTGAAGTGATGGGAGTGACGGAATTCATGATTTCATGTGTCAGTACACGGATAAGGCGTATCCAGGAGTCTATTTCCTTTTCATCCAGTTCGTTATTGATATCATTTAGGGCAAGGATGCGGAAATGCTCCTGACGGATGGTTATGTCGGAGACGCGGATGGAGAGATTGACTGTGCCGCGTTCGTTGGACAGGCGGGTTTGCAGCTTATCTCCGGGGCGGCAATGGGTGAAAAGTCTCATAAGGTTTGCATCGATACGGCTAAGTTGACTGACATGGGTGAAGACTTCCAGCCCTAACAGGCGGAGGGCTTCATTATTTTTTTGGTAAACAGCACCTGCATCGTTCAGTACCAAGATACCGGTATTGATGCAGTCGAGAATGAGTTCGTAATACTTTTCCTGTTGTGCCGTTTCGCTCTTTACATTATATAATATAGAAGCAACACGGTTCAGGGCTTGGTTTACGATACGGTTGTCCGGAATGTCTTCGTGCTCGGAGAAATGGATGGATGCATCGTTGTTTTCAATTGCATCGAGTAGAAACAGGACCTTCTGCGTATGCCGACGATACAGTTTCCATTGCCAGCGCAGACTCGACAACAGTAGTAAGGAAGAGATGACGATCCATAGAAGGTCTTCATAAATAATGGATACCGTGACAGCTCCCGCCAGCAGGAGAGAGATGACGATACGGAAAAGGTAGCGGTCGGTGATGTATCGGTAGTAATGTTTCATAATCCGAACTTTTTCATTTTGTTATAGAGAGTCTGCCGGGTGATGCCGAGTTGTGCGGCAACAGCGGATAGATTGCCGTTACAGGTGTCCAGAGCTTTTTGTATCATTTTCCGTTCCATTTCTTCAAGGGTGGCTGCTTCTGTACCGGCATCGCTTCCGGTGCGTGAGGTTTCGGTACGTTTGGGCAACTGGAACAGTTCTGCTGGCAGTTCGTTGCCATCGCAGATAATGACTGCTTTCTCTATGGCATGCTCCAGTTCGCGGATATTTCCGTACCAGGGATGTGTTTTCAATTTGGTACAGGCAGCACCGGAAAGCCGTAATAATGCTTTGTCATATTGCTTGCAGAAGCGTGTTATAAAGCGTTCGGCAAGAGGAAGAATGTCTTCCGGCCGTTCGCGCAAAGGCGGAATTTCAAGATGGATAGTATTGATGCGGTAAAGCAAGTCTTCACGGAATTCATTGTGTTGTACCATCTCGTTCAGATTGCGGTTGGTGGCACAAATCAGACGGATGTCGACAGCGATAGGCTGGTTGCTGCCTACACGGACAATACTGCGGCGTTGCAATACGGTTAGTAGTTTGGCTTGCAGGTGATAGGGTAAATTGCCGATTTCATCGAGAAACAGTGTGCTATGCTCTGCTGTTTCGAACTTACCGGGACGGTCAGCGTATGCATCTGTGAAAGAGCCTTTTGTATGCCCGAAAAGCTCGCTTTCAAAGAGGCTTTCGGTGATGGCTCCCATGTCTACGGCAATCATTTCTTTCGTACGGCGGGAAGAAAGTGCATGAATTTCACGTGCCAGCATCTCTTTTCCTGTACCGTTTTCTCCGGTGATAAGGATATTTGCATCGGTTATGGCGACTTTCTCCACCAGCGAGCGCAGTTGCTGCATGATGGAACTTTCTCCCCAATACATGGCAGGGGTTACGGGCGAGGCACTTTTTCCGTTATTCTTATTATGAATGGCTTGGGCTGCATTTAGTAAGGTTTCCACCAGCTTTTGATTATCCCATGGCTTGACAATAAAGTCCGTAGCCCCTTCTTTAATGCCACGCACGGCAAGATCAATATCTCCATAAGCAGTGAAAAGAACCACAGGCAAGGAGGGACGAAGGCGTTTGATCTCCTGTAACCAGAATAATCCTTCGTTTCCGGTATTGATGCCTGATGTAAAGTTCATGTCAAGTAACACCACCGATGGAGTTTCTTCACGCAACACAGAGGTAAGTGTGACAGGTGAAGTGAGCGTGATGATCTTTTCGAAATGGGGTTTCAACAGCAGTTGCACAGCGGTGAGCACACCGCGGTTATCATCGACAATGAGGATATTTCCAGGCTTTTTCATACGAGAGTTTCTTTTGAGGGAGTAAAGATAATGCAAATCGAAGGTATAACTTTCATGCTTGCATGAAAAAGTTATGCTGAGATGCAGCTTATCTTCTATAAAGATAAGGAAATTCAGCGAAAAAAATGAAAGATACTTGTCATATTTTCTACATACCGGCGTAATACGAATAACTGACCTTTGCCTGCAACTAAAAATACAGACACTATGAGATTACGTACTTTTTATTCTACCATTCTATTATGGCTGAACCGTATTTATAATGTGTATCGTGCCCGGCATGGACAACCTTATTATTCTTTGTCACAAGCGATTAAACAAAAAGTAAAATCCGCTGTTTCTTATATTTCCGATTTTGAGGAGGAACTGGTGAAGTTTGCCCCTACACGTAAATGCGACGGTATCATTTGCGGGCACATTCATCATCCGGCAAATACTTATTATGATGATATACATTATCTTAACTCCGGTGACTGGATGGAAACTCTTTCAGCACTTGTAGAGGATGAGGACGGAAATTGGGAAGTGTTACGGTACGAGGATATGCTGATGAACGAAAAGCCTGAAGAGCGCCTCTGTAGTTAAAATCGTGAATTATAAATTGTAAATTACTAAATTATAAATATAAAGATGAAAGTTCTTTTTATTGTTCAAGGAGAAGGTCGCGGTCATCTGACGCAAGCCATCACACTGGAAGAAATTCTACGACGCAACGGGCACGAGGTAGTAGAAGTACTGGTGGGGAAGAGCAATACCCGTCGCCTGCCGGGTTTCTTCAACCGCAGCATACAGGCACCTGTGAAACGCTTTCTCAGTCCGAACTTTCTGCCTACGCCTGCCAATAAGCGGGTCAGCATGTCTCGTAGTATCGCATATAATCTGATGCAGGTTCCTGCTTATCTGCGTAGCATTTGTTATATTCACCAGCGTATCCATGAAACTGATGCGGACCTCGTAATCAACTTTTATGAGTTACTGACGGGCTTGACTTATCTTTTTTTCCGCCCCTCTGTACCGCAGATCAGTGTCGGCCATCAATATCTTTTCCTGCATCATGACTTTGAGTTTCCCAAAAAGAATCCCGTGAGCTTGCTGATGCTCCGTTTTTTTACACGACTCACGTGTATCGGAGCCAAAGAGAAGCTGGCTCTCTCATTCCGTCCGATGGAAACGGACGAAAAAGCGCATATACGTGTGGTACCGCCTTTACTGCGGCGCGAAGTGCTTTGTTGTGAAGCTGCTTCCGGAGAGTATGTGCACGGTTATATGGTTAATGCCGGATTTGGAGAAAGTATCTCCCAGTGGCATGAGCAGCACCCTGAAGTGCCTTTGCACTTCTTCTGGGACAAACCGGATGAGCCGGAAGTATGCAGGATGGATGAAACATTGTCATTTCATCAGTTGGATGACGAAAAATTCCTTCGCTATATGTCGGGTTGCCGGGCGTATGCCACTACAGCAGGTTTTGAATCCGTTTGCGAGGCTATGTATCTGGGTAAGCCTTTGCTGATGGTACCGGCGCACATTGAACAGGATTGTAACGCTTATGATGCGGCACGAGGCGGAGCAGGTATTATTTCCGATAATTTTGAGGTAGACCGTTTGTTGGAGTTCGCCCGGAGTGAGTATCAACCCGAAGAGAATTTCCGTAGCTGGGTGCGCAGTTGTGAGTGGCGGTTGCTGAACTGTATAGAAACAGCGGAAGGAATAGGCTTTATAAATGATTATAAATTGATGTATGAATAAGAAAATAGCCTGTATGAAAATAGAGAAGGGGAAAATTAACTTCCCCCTCTCTTTTCTTTTGCTTTTGCTGCGGCCTGGGTAGCAGTGGTTTCAGTTTCTTCGGTCTGTTCTTCGGTGTTCTTTTCCGCTTCCTTTTGTTCCATTTCCCGTCTCAGTCTTTTCAACCTCCACTTATTCCAGAACATAAGCTCTTTCCATCGGTTGAAGTCTTTCTTGAAAATGATACCGATGCCTTGCGTTGTCAGATTGGTTCTTGTATAATAGCGGTCATTCGTTTCATTATACGCTTTCAGTCGAATATCTCCGCTACGGTTCACAAGCCATTCTGCTTCAAAGTCACCTACAAAGTTCGTATTTGCCATCGGATTGTCGCGGTATCCGAAGTTACCGTTGATAAGCAGACGATTGTTCAGTAATTGTCCCGATAGCATTCCTTCGAATTCCATATCCGTCCAGCCTTTTTCTCCGGTGCTGAGGTTGGTACCTATATTCCAGTTGTTACTATTAATAATGTTGGAAAGTGCATTATTTAGTTGTCCTGAAAGGGTAGATGAAAGCACAGAAGTCATCATGTTCGAGTTTTGAGTGGCATCTACATTCTCGGGTGTATAGAATTTGCCGATACCTAACAGATATAGAATCTGCATATTCATTTGTTCGTCTGTAGGGATATAGTTGCGGATAAGGGCTTGCACTTCATCCCGTTCATTAGGCACTTCCAGTCCCAACTTGATGTCAGGGGAAGTGAGTTGACCTGTCAAATTCATGGTACAGTTTACCCGAATATTCGTAGGGATTCCATAGCTGCTTGCATTGGGTACCAGGTCATTCAATGATGCGGAATTCACCATATAGTTTGCTTGGATATCCATAGTGGCATCCAATGGAGGACCGTTGAAACTGATAGTACTTCCGTCTTTTATTGTAAAATCCTTGCGTATCACTTCCTGCAAGCTGAATTTATAAACTCCCTGACTGATGCGGTAACTACCGAACATTTTTACATCATCTGCTTTGTTGTAAAATTCTGTGCGGATATTTCCGGACCCTCGTCCACTGATGTAGTCACCTGCGATAGGGTCCATAACGATTCTCATGGTTGCATTCGGGGTAGCTTCTACAAGCAGATTGAGGCGGATATCGGTCTGACTTTCTTCCTCATGCTGTATCTCTTGCTGTGCCAGCTCGTAATCAGAGGTCAAATTAATGGAATCCAGCACAGCACGACGAGGTGTCTTATCTACAAACTTGATAAATTGGGTGCTGGCAGCTGAAGATACATTATCCTTTATATAAACAAAATTGGTGTTTCGGTCGGTAGCCATAGCAACATCTATGTTTACGCCCTCTCGCGCATTACCGGCAATCAGAGCACTTCCCGTTCCGTATACCGTACCATAGAAAGGAAAATCCAGTGATTCCTTTGTATTCATCACCAGCATATTATTTACGTCAAACTGAAAACGATATTCCAAATTCTTGAAGTGTTCATAGTGCAGGTAACCGTTTACATTTCCTTGATTACCCTGAGGGTCGAAAATACGATTATTATGGAAAGTCAGTCCGTTCGGCTCTATCAGAATGCTGTCTTTTATGAAGAAAGTGGTGTTCAATACATCTACTTTCATGGAGGCATCGCCAAGTACGCGCCCTTCCATAGTAAGCCCTTTAAATTTACCATAGAAATGTACGTTGCCACTGGCCCGTCCGTTAAATTCCGGTGTAATACTACTCATGTAGTGTTCAATAAACTTGAGATTGGTGCTGTCCGCTTCAATCTGTAAGTCGAGTGCACTTGTGGGCTTTATGGGGTAGATATATCCATATACATGACTTTTGGCTATGTCTTTCTCATGAATATGTGCATCGAGATAAATTCCTTTTACTTCGTGATGCCATTCTCCATGAATATTGGCATCGCCCAATAATCCATCATTCAATCCAAGGCTTCGGATAAACAGGTCGGTATACATAACGGGAGTCTTTAATACTCCACTGGCATAGGCAGGGCCGGTAGCTTCACCTTTGAAGTTAACCCCAAGGTCGGCTATATCGAATACATATCCTATATTAATATCTTTCAAATCCAGGCGTACCGTGTCATTGGGTTCTTCTGAAATAACCCCATTGATGCGCAAGTGTCGGTCTTTATGGCTGAAATAGAAATCATTAATATGTATTTTCCCGGAATCAATGACTACTTGTGACGGGTGTATTTCCCATAGAGTATCATTCAGAATGATATCTGTTTTTTGTACATCTACGACTGTTTTCAATGGCGAAACTGCCTTACGGGAAGGCTTGTTATCTCGTTCTTCGGTTTGCGCACGGAGAAAGTGTGCAGTAGCAGCCAGTTTACCACTATAGGTGACGGAACTACTGTTACCCCAGTTTAGGGAAGTCTGAATAAGGTCGTCTTTGGCCTGAGCCTCCAATGCAATGTTTATTGCACCTGTCGGCTTGCGGTTATTGAAGCGCAGGCGGGCATGAATTTTGTCACCCGGATTTTCGCATAATAGCATTCCGGATTCAATGAATTTATCTCCGTAACGCAGACGTGGAAAATAGCCCTCTACCCGCAGGAGTTGCGCTTTGTCATTGAAATAACCTTTTAGAGTAGAGTGTGTATAGATTTTAATGGGAACATTGAATACAGTGGACAATAAATCCGTATTAAAGATATTTACATCAAAATGGAAGTTATTCTCGCTTTCTATGGGGTTCTTGTCCGGTAATATCAGAGCGGGAATGTATTTCCGCATGATATTCATTACACTGGCAGGCAGAGTACGATAGGAATAATCTCCCTCGATGCTTGCATTCAGGAAATTAGATGTTACTGTCAGTTGCTTATGAGAACTATCCCTCTGGCTGGCAGCGATTTTCAGGTTATCCAGGAAATACTCCTTATCGGGTGCAGTGAATTGCAGACTGTCGATATTGATTTCTCCATTCATTTCGTCAATGGAGCCACCCGTGAAGTCGGCTGTTAATTGAACAGAAAGTTCCGTATCCTCATATTTTGGGGTCAGGTGGAGTTCGTGCGGACGCACATTGCGAATGCTGGCGTGAAAGTTGAAAGTCGGTATACGGCTGACGGTATTGATATTACCGTTCAGCAGAATAGAACCATTTTCGTCATCCAATGCTGCTTTTCCATTGAAACCGCCTTGTTTGTATTCTCCGTCCAGTGTGATATTCTCATAATTATAATCACTATAGTCGATGGAAGCAATCAATCCTTTCATCACAATGGAAGGATATTGATTATCATAGTGGCTACCTTCAACGTCAAGATTGAAAGTTACTTTTCCCAGCTTTTCGTTATCCAGCATATTGCCCAATTCGAATTCTTCAGTCTTCACGGCACCCGAATATGCAAAATAACCTTTTTCTTTATCTGAACTTATTTTCAAGTCCGTCTTGATGGAGCCAATGTCTGTATATACCAAACCATAAGTTACGATGTCCGTGAAATAGCCTGATACTTCTCCATGAAATGAAATGGTGCCCAAACGTTGTAATATTGGAGGAACACCCTCGTAATTCTTACTCAAGTTGCGTACAAAAAAAGCAACCCCTTCCGGATCAGCATATAAATTGGACAGGTTACCAAATACAAATGCATCCTGAGGGCGGGATAGATCCTGTAAAGATACATCTCCTTTCAAACGGAAATGCGGTCCTCCTGTGATTGATAGGTGGGGACAGTTCAGCTGGTTAATGGTACCATTTGTTTCTACAGCTATTTGCAGCTTTTCTTTAAAAGGAGAAAATGCGGGAACAAATGCAGCCAAATCACGAAGTGAGATATCTGAAGGCAGCATACGGAACGAGAAGTGCACGTCATTAGCAAAATTGCCAAAGGCCCCCAGGCTGTCATATTCCATACGTATGGTGTCCATGGTAAGCGAAGTATTGGGCAGGTCGATTGCAAAATTTTCGATATTCATCTTCTGATCATTTGCCACAACTTTTAAGCTCAGCCTCTTTAACTCAAATCCGGAATTTCTTTCTTCTATACTTAAACGTTTGATAGCAGCATTTATAGAATCATTTTGAAGTGCTTTTAAGGAGATATTGGCAATAATGTTACGTAGCTGTATGTGCTGTGCATTGAACTTTCCCGGTGTTTCTTCTGCCGACAGCACATTGTAGGACAGCTTGCCGCGTCGTATCAATAAAGAATTGATGCGGATATCCAGATTACTTTCTTTTTTGATGGTATCTTTAGAGGCAAATGCATCAAGTACGAACTGGAAATTGGGTATATCTTCCGGTGTTTTTTTTTCCAGATTGATGTTAAAACCAAATAACTGCACGTTACTGATGGAAACTTTTCCCTTGAATAGGGGTAATATATCGAATTTAGCTGAAAGACGGGATATTTTCAGCATTTCTTTATCGGACTGGTCATTCAATAATAAGTCATCGATTATGATGCGGTTTAGTAGTCCCATATTTATCCGCCCGATGGTCAATTGTGTACCCAGAACGTTAGCTAATTCGTTTGCAACCAGCACAGATATTTGTTGTTGAACGTAAGGAATGTTCAACAACAAAATAGTCCCGATATACAAACTAAGTATAATACCGAGCACCCAGCGAACTGTCTTTTTTAACTTTCTGATAGGCGGTTTGTTTGAATTAGCCAACAAAAATATGAAATAATACGTTATCAATCCTACTTTTATCATTACTTTTGCAGCGTTTAAACGTAAATAACGATATGAGTACAATAATTTTAGGAATAGAAAGCTCTTGCGACGACACCTCTGCTGCCGTCATCAAAGATGGGTATCTGCTATCAAACGTCGTTTCCAGTCAGGCGGTGCATGAAGCCTATGGCGGTGTAGTTCCCGAATTAGCTTCACGTGCACATCAGCAAAACATAGTTCCGGTGGTACATGAAGCATTGAAACGTGCTGGAGTGACCAAAGAAGAATTGAGTGCAGTGGCGTTCACCAGAGGACCGGGATTGATGGGCTCTTTGTTGGTAGGTGTGTCATTTGCCAAAGGTTTTGCTCGTTCTTTAGGTATTCCTATGATTGATGTTAATCATTTGACAGGTCATGTGTTAGCTCACTTTATTAAAGCAGAAGGTGAAGAGAATGCTCAGCCTGAATTTCCTTTCCTTTGCTTGCTTGTATCGGGAGGAAATTCGCAAATTATCCTGGTAAAGGCATACAATGATATGGAGATTCTAGGGCAGACGATTGATGATGCTGCTGGAGAAGCCATTGACAAGTGTTCGAAGGTAATGGGACTAGGGTATCCCGGTGGTCCGATTATTGATAGGTTGGCCCGTCAAGGAAATCCGAAAGCATTTACTTTTAGCAAACCTCATATCCCCGGATTAGATTATAGTTTCAGTGGTTTGAAAACCTCATTCCTGTATTCTTTGCGTGACTGGATGAAGGAAGATCCCGATTTCATCGAGCATCACAAGGTGGATTTGGCAGCTTCGCTCGAAGCTACCGTGGTGGATATCCTGATGGATAAGCTCCGTAAGGCTGCTAAAGAATATAAGATAAAGCAAGTAGCCGTGGCTGGTGGGGTTTCTGCTAATAATGGTCTGCGCAATGCCTTTCGTGAACATGCCGAAAAGTATGGGTGGAATATATTTATTCCTAAATTCAGTTATACGACGGATAATGCCGCTATGATTGCGATTACAGGTTATTTCAAATATCAGGATAAAGATTTCTGTTCGATAGATGCACCGGCCTACTCACGTGTTATGTTACAGTAAAAGGAATTTTAGAGCACTTTTTGGTCTGTACCGTATCTGGTCCGTGTCTGGTCCATACCAACTCCATACCAAGTCCAAATGTATAGATACGGAGCAAGCACGGAGTTGATGCGGATTTGGTGATGTGGAGAGGAAATATAGAACAAAATATAGAAATAATATATATATAAGGTATATGAAGCTGGAAGAAAAGATCGGGGAGTTATTAAAATCGAAGAATTTGTCCCTTTCCACCGCAGAAAGTTGTACAGGAGGCAGTATTGCAGCTCTGGTGACTTCTGTTCCAGGGAGTTCGGAATACTTTAACGGGGGAATTGTGGCATATTCTAATGAAGTAAAGATGTCTCTGCTCCATGTCTCTGCTGAAACTTTGGAGAAATATGGAGCTGTCAGTCGGGAGACTGTTATTGAAATGGTGAAAGGTGCGATGAAAGCGCTGAAAACAGATTGTGCTGTCGCTACATCAGGAATCGCAGGTCCCGGAGGTGGAACGGCAGAAAAGCCTGTCGGAACCGTATGGGTTGCTGCTGCCTATAAAAATGAAATTGTAACTTTCAGACAAGAGGGAGATGATGGAAGGGGTGAAAATGTACAAAAAGCCATTCGAAATGCTCTAATGATGCTCTGTGAGTGCTTAAAATGAAGAAAAAATGCTATCAGACAATGAATTATTTTATGAAAAACTTGTTTGGTATCGATAAAAGTACTTACTTTGCGCTCTGTTTGAAATAAGTATAGATAAAAACTATAAAAATAAGATAGAAATGTCGAAGATTTGTCAAATTACCGGAAAGAAAGCCATGATTGGCAACAATGTTTCACACTCAAAGAGAAGAACTAAGAGAACCTTTGATTTGAACTTGTTTAACAAGAAGTTCTACTATGTAGAGCAAGATTGCTGGATCAGCCTTAGCATTTGTGCTAACGGTCTGCGTATTATTAATAAGAAAGGACTGGACGCTGCTTTGAACGATGCAGTAGCAAAAGGTTATTGTGATTGGAAAAGCATTAAAGTAATTGGCTAAAAAGTAGAGGAGAATACTGATTATGGCAAAGAAAGCAAAAGGTAACAGAGTACAGGTGATTCTGGAATGCACAGAACACAAAGATAGCGGTATGCCGGGAACTTCTCGTTATATCACTACTAAGAACAGAAAGAATACAACTGAAAGATTGGAGTTGAAGAAGTATAATCCGATCCTGAAGAGAGTAACAGTACATAAAGAAATTAAATAATAAGTATAACCCATGGCAAAGAAAACTGTAGCAAGTTTGCACGAAGGTTCTAAAGAAGGTCGTGCTTATACAAAGGTTATCAAGATGGTTAAGTCTCCGAAGACTGGTGCTTACATCTTTGATGAACAAATGGTATTGAACGAAAAAGTACAAGACTTTTTCAAGAAATAAGATATCCCGTCGAAAGACGTTTGATTATAAAATCCTCTTATCGTATTCCGGTAAGGGGATTTTTTTTGTACTTTATCCCCGTACTTTCATTACTTTGTTATATCTTTGTGGCATAATGTATTGTACAAAAAAATAGGATATGGGATTTTTTAGTTTTTTCTCAAAAGATAAAAAGGAAACATTAGATAAAGGATTATCTAAGACGAAAGAAAGTGTATTCGGAAAGATTGCCCGTGCTGTGGCAGGAAAGTCGAAAGTAGATGATGAAGTGCTTGATAATCTGGAAGAAGTGCTGATTACTTCGGATGTGGGCGTAGAAACGACGTTAAATATAATTCAACGTATAGAAAAGCGCGCTGCATCTGAAAAATATATGAATGCGCAGGAGTTGAATACTATCTTGCGCGATGAAATCGCTGCTTTACTAACGGAGAATAATTCGGATGATGTAGACGATTTTGAAGCACCAATTACGAAGAAACCTTACGTAATTATGGTAGTAGGGGTGAATGGCGTGGGTAAAACAACTACTATCGGTAAGTTAGCTTACCAATTCAAGAAAGCGGGCAAAAGCGTTTATCTGGGAGCAGCGGATACTTTCCGTGCAGCAGCTGTGGAACAGTTGGATATTTGGGGCGGACGGGTAGGAGTACCTGTCGTAAAACAAAAAATGGGAGCTGATCCGGCTTCTGTGGCCTACGATACATTAAGCTCTGCTGTTGCTAATAATGCTGATGTGGTAATTATTGATACTGCCGGTCGCCTCCACAATAAGGTCGGCTTGATGAATGAGTTGACTAAGATTAAAAATGTAATGAAGAAAGTGGTTCCTGATGCTCCCAATGAAGTTCTGTTGGTGCTGGATGGTTCTACAGGGCAGAATGCATTTGAGCAGGCTAAGCAATTTACGTTAGCTACAGAAGTAACTGCAATGGCTATCACTAAGCTGGATGGTACGGCGAAAGGTGGAGTTGTTATCGGCATTTCTGATCAGTTTAAAATACCTGTTAAGTATATTGGTTTGGGTGAAGGTATGGAAGATTTACAGGTGTTCCGTAAGAAAGAATTTGTTGACTCGTTGTTTGGGGAGAATGCATGAAACGGAAAACAATTGATATCATAACTTTAGGGTGTTCTAAGAATTTGGTGGATTCGGAGCATTTGATGCGCCAGCTGGAAGAAGCCGGATATCATGTGACTCATGATACGGAAAAGCCCAAAGGAGAGATTGCTGTTATCAATACTTGTGGTTTTATAGGTGATGCTAAAGAGGAATCCATTAACATGATCTTGGAATTTGCACAGGCAAAGGAAGAAGGAGCTCTGGAAAAGTTATATGTAATGGGTTGTCTTTCTGAACGCTATCTGAAAGAATTAGCGATTGAGATTCCGCAGGTGGATAAGTTTTATGGTAAATTTAACTGGTCGGAGTTATTGCAGGATCTGGGTAAAGCCTATCACGAAGAACTTCATGTAGAGCGTACTCTCACTACTCCTAAACACTATGCATACCTGAAAATATCGGAGGGATGCGACCGGAAGTGTTCGTATTGTGCTATTCCGATTATTACAGGGCGGCATGTATCACGACCGGTAGAGGAAATTTTGGATGAAGTCCGTTACCTGGTAAACAAGGGAGTAAAAGAGTTTCAGATAATAGCTCAGGAATTGACTTACTATGGCGTGGATCTGTATAAGAAGCAAATGCTTCCTGAACTTATAGAACGTATATCTGAAATTCCCGGGGTAGAATGGATTCGTTTGCATTATGCTTATCCCGCACATTTTCCTACAGATTTGTTCCGGGTGATGCGTGAACGTCCTAATGTGTGTAAGTATATGGATATAGCTCTTCAGCATATTAGTAATCCGATGTTGGAGAAAATGCGTCGTCATGTAACTCAGGAAGAAACTTATCAACTGATAGAGCAATTCCGCAAAGAAGTACCTGGAGTCCATTTGCGTACTACTTTAATGGTAGGGCATCCCGGAGAAACAGAGGCGGATTTTGAAGAGTTGAAAGAGTTTGTTCGTAAGGTGCGTTTCGATAGAATGGGGGCCTTTGCGTATTCGGAAGAAGAAGGTACTTACGCAGCTGCGCAGTATGAGGATGAAATACCTCAGGAAGTAAAGCAGGCACGTTTGGATGAGTTGATGTCCATTCAACAAGGTATTTCTGCTGAATTGAGCGCTGCAAAAGTGGGGCAATCTATGAAAGTTATTATTGATCGTCTGGAAGGGGATTATTATATCGGGCGTACTGAATTTGATTCTCCTGAAGTGGATCCGGAAGTATTGATAGAGCGTGGTGAACAAACATTGCTTATTGGTAACTTTTACCAGGTAGAGATAATAAGTTCCGATGATTTCGACCTTTTTGGACAGGTTATTTAAATAATTTTCCCGAAGAATTTGTGTATATGCGGAAGTTTTGCTAATATAGCACCGAACTTTATAAAAACATCTGTATTTTGAATAACAAAGAATTTACTTCAGAACTGTCACGAAGATTGGGATATACCATAAAGGATACATCCGAACTTATTGCATCTTTACTGTCGGACATGACACAACAGCTGCAAGAAGGGAATATTGTTTCCGTACAAGGTTTCGGTACTTTTGAGGTAAAGAAGAAAGCGGAGCGTATTACCATCAATCCAACGACAAAGTTGCGTATGTTGGTTCCACCTAAGTTGGTGCTGACCTATAGACCTAGTACGACTCTGAAAGATAAGTTTAAATAATGTCGTCTTCTACTCAAGTAACCCTTCGTAAATATGAATGAAAAGCTGAACATACAGAATTTAATAGAATTGCTTGCCGAAAAGCATGGCATGGATAAAACGGATGCTGAGAGCTTCGTAAAAGAATTTTTCCAGTTGATTGAAGAATCATTGGAGAGCGATAAGTATGTGAAGATTAAAGGTTTGGGTACATTTAAGCTGATTAACGTGGATAGTCGTGAAAGCGTAAATATAAACACGGGCGAACGTTTTGAAATACAAGGACATACAAAGGTTTCATTTACTCCGGAGCCAACTTTAAAAGATTTGATAAACAAACCTTTTTCGCATTTTGAAACTGTGGTATTGAATGATGAAACAGTGTTAGAAGATACACCGGTGGAGAATAATTCTGAAGAGGAGGAAAAAGAAGAGAATTTTGTAGAGCCTGAAAGTTCTACGATTGTTGTAGAATCGCAGGTTGCTGCTCAGGAAACAGCTGAAGAAAATGTAGAAGAGTTGATAGGGGAATCTGTTGAGACTGCCGAGAAGTCCATAGAAAGTATAGAAGAAGAGGCTGAAGTAACTGAAGAGACGACTGAAATTGCTGAAGAAGAATCAATAGAGACAGTTGAAGAACAGGTAATTCAGACTGTTGAGGAAGCTGTAGGGGATATAAAAGAACAGCCAGTTTCGGAAGAAGCGCCCTCTGTTTATCAAGCTGAACCTGCTCTTCCGCCCGATGAAGAAGATTTGGTACCTACTTATGAAGTCTCTGAGCCTCCATCACCTCCTGTGAATAAAGCAGATAGCTCTACCATGAAGTTTTTTATCGGAATTGTAGTGCTTGTAGTATTGCTGTGTGTAGGCGCTGTTACTTTTATGTATTATCCGGATTTATTGGATAGGATGTCCACGCCATCAAAAGAGGAAGTTGCTGATGAAAAAGTTGAGAAACCAGCCGCTCCGGTCGCTCTGACGGATAGTATTGTTCGAAAAGATACCACAACTGTGGTGGCGAAGAAAGATACTGTGGCAGAAGTTGCTGCTCCTAAAGTTGTTGAAGAACCGAAGCCGGTTGCAAAACAGGAGACTCCTGCTACTACTCCTAAAAAAGAGACCAAGAAAGCTGCTGCAACTCCTTTTGAACCAGATTCTGTAAATTATAAGATTGTGGGTACGAAAGCCACCTATACTATCCAGGAAGGAGAAACTCTGACAAAGGTTGCACTTCGCTTTTACGGAACTAAGGCCCTGTGGCCCTATATTGTGAAGTATAATTCGGGTGTTATAAAGAATCCTGATCATGTGCCGTATGGTACTGTAATCAAGATACCGGAGCTCGAAAAGAAATAAAAGAAAATATTGCACCCCTGCAAGCTGATGATACTTCACTTGCAGGGGTGATTTGCTATTTATTCCTGTCTGCGAATTTGAAATCCTTTTCAGAAACTATTGTTAACTACTAAACTCTATGAAAGTAGTTTAATCTAATTGTTTTTTAATAAAAATTAGTTGGTATGGTTAATTTATTCCTGTACTTTTGGGAGCGAAAAAAATAATTACCAGTAGCATACTGGAGAAATCAATGGAATTTAAACAATAAAAATAATAGTATTTATGGCTGAAACAATTGATATCCGCGAACTGAACGAGCGGATTGAAAGACAAAGTTCTTTTGTTACCAACCTTACTGCTGGTATGGACCAGATCATCGTAGGACAAAAACATCTGGTAGAATCATTGTTAATCGGTTTGCTGTCCGATGGACACGTATTATTAGAAGGTGTGCCTGGTTTGGCGAAGACATTGGCGATTAAGACGCTTGCCTCACTGATCGATGCACAATACAGTCGTGTACAGTTTACTCCCGATTTGCTGCCTGCCGACGTTATCGGTACAATGGTTTACAGTCAGAAAGACGAAACGTTCCAAGTAAAGAAGGGACCTGTTTTTGCCAACTTCGTTCTGGCAGATGAAATAAACCGTGCTCCGGCCAAGGTACAGAGTGCTTTGCTGGAAGCGATGCAGGAACGTCAGGTAACCATTGGTACGGAAACATTCCCGTTGCCAGAACCTTTCCTTGTACTTGCTACACAGAATCCTATTGAACAGGAAGGTACTTATCCGCTGCCTGAAGCTCAGGTGGACCGTTTCATGCTGAAAGTGGTTATCGACTATCCGAAGATGGAAGAAGAAAAACTGATTATCCGCCAGAATATCAATGGCGATAAATTCAATGTGAAGCCTATTTTGAAAGCTCAGGAGATTATTGAAGCACGTAAAGTTGTTCGTCAGGTATATCTGGATGAGAAGATTGAACGTTACATTGTTGATATTGTATTTGCTACCCGTTATCCGGAGAAATATGATCTGAAGGAACTGAAAGATATGATTGGTTTCGGTGGCTCTCCCCGTGCCTCTATCAATCTGGCATTGGCTGCCCGTACTTATGCTTTCATCAAACGTCGTGGTTATGTGATTCCTGAAGATGTTCGTGCTGTGGCTCATGACGTATTGCGTCATCGTATCGGATTGACTTACGAAGCAGAGGCCAGTAACCTGACTTCTGACGAGATCATCAGCAAAATACTGAATAAGGTTGAAGTACCTTAATTAAGTAAGCATTTTTAAAAAGGTCTTCCAAGACCTGTTAATAAATGATGTGAACGTTTTTAAAGAATCTTGCCAACGTTTTTAAAGAACGTTGCCGGTATTTATTAACGGAATTATTTAACGATATAGATGGAAACAAGTGAACTGTTAAAAAAAGTCCGTCAGATTGAAATCAAGACGCGCGGATTATCCAACAATATCTTTGCCGGCCAGTATCATTCGGCCTTCAAGGGTAGGGGTATGGCATTTTCCGAGGTGCGCGAATATCAGTTTGGCGATGACATACGCGACATTGACTGGAACGTGACCGCTCGCTTCAATAAGCCTTATGTGAAGGTGTTCGAAGAAGAGCGTGAGCTGACCGTTATGTTGCTGGTGGATGTTTCCGGTAGTTTGGAATTCGGTACGGTGAAGCAGATGAAAAAGGATATGGTGACGGAAATAGCTGCAACATTAGCTTTTTCGGCCATACAAAACAACGATAAAATCGGGGTTATCTTTTTCTCTGACCGGATAGAGAAATTCATTCCGCCTAAGAAAGGGCGTAAGCATATCTTATATATTATTCGCGAACTGATTGACTTTAAAGCGGAGAGTCGGAGGACTGACATCCGGCTCGGACTGGAATATCTGACAAACGTAATGAAGCGTCGTTGTACAGCCTTCCTGTTATCCGATTTTATTGATCAGGGGAACTTTAAGAATGCAATGACTATCGCCAACCGGAAACATGATATGGTGGCTATCCAGGTGTATGACCGCAGGGTAGAGGAACTGCCGGCTATCGGTTTGATGAAAATAAAGGATGCTGAGACCGGACATGAGCAGTGGATTGATACTTCGTCGCGTGCTGTTCGTCGTGCACATCACGACTGGTGGGTGAATAAACAGGTGGAACTGAACGAAACATTCACTAAAAGCAATGTCGATAATGTGTCGGTACGCACCGATCAGGACTATGTCAAAGCATTGATGAATTTGTTTGCGAAACGAAATTAATCGGAAAAATGAAAAGATATCTATTTCTGATAACCCTATTGGGGATGTTGACTGGCAAGGCAGTGGCTCAGTCGGTAACAGTGGATGCTACCATTGACTCTCTGCAAATTTATATCGGTGACCAGGCGAAGATAAAACTTCAGGTAGCCTTGGATGCCGATAAACGGGCCATTTTCCCTGTTTATACGGATACACTGGTAAGTGGTGTGGAGATTATAGACGTTGCAAAGCCGGATACGCAGTATATAAATGATGATAAACGAATGCTGATTACGCAGGAGTATACTGTTACATCATTCGACTCGGCATTGTATTATCTGCCACCGATGGAAGTATTGGTGGATAATAAGGCATATCGTTCGAAGGCATTGGCACTGAAGGTATATTCGATGAATGTACCATTGGATCCTGAGAATCCGGAACAGTTTTTTGGTCCGAAGACAGTGATGCAGCCTCCTTTTGTGTGGGAAGACTGGTATGGGATTATCACCTGTGGCATATTGCTTATTCCGATTGCATTATTACTTATCTATCTGATTATGCGTATCTGTGACAATAAACCTATCATCCGTAAGGTAAAGGTTGAACCGAAGTTACCTCCGCATCAGATGGCGATGAAAGAAATAGAGCGTATCAAAGGGGAAAAAGTATGGCAAAAGGGACAGCCGAAGGAGTATTACACGGAATTGACAGATACTTTGCGTACGTATATTAAAGAGCGTTTTGGTTTCAATGCTTTGGAAATGACTTCTTCGGAGATTATAGAAAAGCTGCTTGAAATGCAAGATAAAGAAGCTATTGCAGATTTACGTTCTCTTTTTGAGACTGCCGATTTGGTGAAGTTCGCTAAACATAATCCGTTGATGAACGAAAATGATGCAAATCTGATCAATGCCATCGAATTTATCAATGAAACCAAGGAGAAAGAAGTGGAGAATGCAAAACCGCAACCCACTGAAATTACCATCATTGAGAAACGTTCATTGCGTACTAAAATATTGCTGGGCATAGGCATCGTAGTATTGTCGGTTGCCTTGATTGGTTCGTTCGTTTATATTGGAATGCAGTTATACAATTATTTTGCATGATAGCAGAATTTAAGGGTAACTCCAATCTTAAATTGTAAATTGTTAAATAGTAAATACAATGGTTTTTGCCAATATTGAATATTTGTTTTTGCTGCTGTTGCTTATACCTTATATAGTATGGTATATCATGAAGCGGAGGAATAATGAAGCTACACTTCAGATTTCGGATGCTCGTGTATATGCTCATACGCCGAAGAGTTATAAGAACTATTTGTTGCATGTGCCTTTTATGTTACGGATTATTGCCTTGGCATTGATTATCGTAGTGTTGGCGCGTCCTCAAACTACTAATAGCTGGCAAAACAGTGAAATTGAAGGTATAGATATTATGATGGCCATCGACGTATCTACCAGTATGCTGGCAGAGGACTTGAAACCGAATCGTCTGGAAGCTGCTAAAGATGTGGCTGCGGAGTTTATCAATGGTCGGCCCAATGATAATATCGGTATAACTTTATTTGCCGGTGAAAGTTTTACGCAATGTCCGTTGACGGTGGATCATGCAGTGCTTCTGAATCTGTTTCAAGGCATTAAGTGTGGTATTATTGAAGATGGAACAGCAGTCGGTATGGGTATTGCTAATGCAGTTACCCGCTTAAAAGACAGTAAAGCGAAGTCTAAAGTAATCATTCTGTTGACGGATGGTACAAATAATAAAGGAGATATATCTCCGCTGACTGCAGCAGAAATAGCTAAGAGTTTTGGTATTCGTGTTTATACTATTGGTGTAGGTACAAACGGAATGGCTCCGTATCCTTATCCGGTGGGTAACACTGTGCAGTATGTCAATATGCCGGTGGAGATTGATGAGAAGACACTGACGCAGATTGCGGCTACCACAGAAGGTAATTATTTCCGTGCCACCAGTAATTCTAAGCTGAAAGAGGTATATGAGGAGATCGATAAGTTGGAGAAAACCAAGTTGAATGTGAAGGAATACAGCAAGCGCCAGGAAGAATACCGTTGGTTTGCTTTGGCGGCATTCTTGTGCGTGTTACTTGAAGTGTTGCTTCGTAATTCTATCTTGAAGAAGATACCTTAAAACAATGCATTAATTGTAAATTACTAAATTGTACATAGAAAGATGTTTCGATTTGAAGAACCTACATATTTATACCTGTTGATCCTGTTGCCTTTCCTGGCGGCTTTCTACCTGTACTCCAATTATCGGAGACGGAAAGCGATCCGCAAGTTTGGCGATCCGGTGCTAATGGCACAGTTGATGCCGGATGTATCTAAATATCGTCCGGATGTGAAGTTTTGGCTGGTGTTTGCTGCAATCGGACTGTTTGCTGTATTGCTGGCACGCCCGCAGTTTGGCTCTAAGCTGGAGACTGTGAAGCGTCAGGGAGTAGAGGTAATGATTGCGTTGGATATTTCTAACTCTATGTTGGCACAAGATGTACAACCCAGTCGTCTGGAGAAAGCCAAGAGACTGGTAGCACAGTTGGTTGACAAGATGGAGAATGATAAGGTAGGTATGATTGTGTTTGCCGGTGATGCCTTTACACAGTTGCCTATTACAAGCGATTATATTTCTGCCAAGATGTTTTTGGAATCTATTAATCCGTCGTTGATATCCAAGCAGGGTACGGCTATCGGTGCAGCTATTAATTTGGCTACCCGCAGTTTTACACCCCAGGAAGGAGTAGGGCGTGCCGTCATCGTTATTACTGACGGTGAAAACCATGAAGGCGGAGCTGTGGAAGCGGCCAAGGCTGCTGCGGAAAAAGGTATTCAAGTCAGTGTTCTGGGTGTGGGTATGCCTGATGGTGCACCTATCCCCGTAGAAGGAACCAATGACTTCCGTCGTGACCGTGACGGAAACGTGGTTGTAACCCGCTTGAATGAGCAGATGTGTCAGGAAATAGCTCAGGCAGGAGATGGGATTTATGTGCGTGTAGACAATTCAAATGCTGCGCAAAAGGCAATTGCTCAGGAGATTAATAAAATGGCGAAAGCGGATGTGGAAACACAGGTTTATACAGAGTTCAACGAACAATTCCAAGCTGTTGCCTGGATTATATTGTTACTGTTGTTGGCTGAAATGCTGATTTTGGAACGTAAAAACCCGTTATTCCGTAATATCCATCTGTTTAAAAAGGAAGAAAGGTATGATGATGAGAAATAGAACTATCGGAATTATCTTGCTGCTACTGACGGCTATTTCAGTTTCTGCACAGAAAGCGGAACGCGACTATATTCGTAAGGGAAATCGTGCTTATAAAGATAGTACGTATGTAAATGCTGAAGTGAATTATCGGAAGGCTATTGATGTGAATCCGAAGTCAGCGATATCCATGTATAATCTGGGTAATACGCTTATGCAACAGAATAAGTTGCAGGAGGCTATGGAGCAGTTTGTTGCTGCCACTAAAATGGAGAAAGATAAGGGCAATCTTGCTCAAATCTATCATAATATGGGAGTAATATTTCAGTCCGGTAAGGATTATGCTAAAGCTGTGGAAGCATACAAAGAGTCATTGCGTAATAATCCGAAAGATAACGAGACGCGTTATAACTTGGCTTTGGCTCAGAAAATGCTGAAAGATCAGGAACAGAATCAGCAGAATCAAGATCAGAACCAAGATCAGAATCAGGACAAAAAGGAGCAGGAAAAAGAACAAGATAAAGACAAACAAGACCAAAATCAGCAAGATCAGCAGAACCAGGATCAACAGCAGCAACCTCCTCAGCCACAAGAAAATCAGATGTCAAAGGAAAATGCTGAACAACTTTTGAAGTCGGTGATGCAAGATGAGAAAGATGTACAGGATAAGGTGAAGAAACAGCAAGTTATCCAAGGTGGTCGTTTGGAAAAGGATTGGTAAATAATAAAAGATACGATAATATATGAGAAAATTAATTTTCTTATGGATAGCACTGGTAGTAGTCAGTCTGCAAGCTTTGGCTAATGACAAGGTGTCATTTACCGCGTCAGCTCCTGATGCTGTAGCGGTGGGTGACCAGTTCAGACTGGCATATACAGTGACTACACAGAAGGTGAGAGATTTCCGTGCTCCTTCTATTAAGGGATTTGACGTACTGATGGGACCCAGTCGCTCTCAGCAAAGTAGTATGCAAATAGTTAATGGGGTATCGACCTCAACCAGCAGTATTACTTTCACTTATATACTGATGGCTACTGCTGAGGGTAGTTTTACAATTCCAGGAGCTACAATTACAGCCGATGGTAATCAGATGGTTTCTAATTCTGTGCAAATCAAGGTTCTGCCAGCAGATCAGGCCGGAGCAGCTTCTTCAGGTGGAGGTAGTAGTAGCCAGCAGGGCAATACCAGCCGTGCTTCTTCAGGAACTTCTGTTTCCAATCAGGACCTCTTTATTTTGCCTACTATTAGTAAGACCAATGTGTATGAACAAGAAGCATTCTTACTGACTTATAAAATTTACACTTTGGTTGACCTTCGCGGTTTTGACAATGTGAAACTTCCTGATTTTAAGGGATTTCATTCACAGGAAGTAGAACTCCCGGGTGATAGAAAATGGAGTTTGGAACATTATAAAGGGCGGAATTATCAGACTACCGTTTACCGGCAATTTGTGTTGTTCCCACAGCAGTCTGGTAATTTGACTATTGATCCGGCACGTTTTGATGCTTCTATTGCTAAAGCTACTCATGTGTCTGATCCGTTTGAAGCGTTCTTTAATGGTGGCAGCAATTACATTGAAGTCAAAAAGACATTGATGACACCGAAACTAACTGTAGATGTAAAGCCTTTACCAGGCGATAAGCCTGCTGATTTTTCCGGTGGAGTGGGAGAGTTTAGCATTTCTTCTTCTATTAATAGTACTAATGTAAAGACAAACGATGCTGTAACTATTAAACTCGTCATTTCCGGTACAGGTAATTTGAAGTTAATAGGTGATCCTGAGGTGAAATTCCCAGATGACTTCGAGGTGTATGACCCTAAAGTTGATAATAAATTCAGGCTGACGAGTGCAGGACTTTCGGGTAGTAAGGTTATTGAATATCTGGCTATTCCCCGCAATGCCGGAACATTTAAAATACCAGCGGTGAAATTCAGCTATTTTGATATCAAGTCCCGTACTTATAAGATATTGACTACCGAAGAGTATGAATTGCATGTAGAGAAAGGTGAAGGAAATGCAGCGCAAACTATTGCTAACTTTACGAATAAAGAGGATTTGAAAGTCTTGAATGAGGATATTCGCTTCATTAAGCAAAATGATGTGACACTTTCTCAAAAGGGAGACTTCTTCTTTGATTCTATATTGTACTGGTTGCTCTATTTAGTACCTGGTGTTGCGTTTATTCTTTTCTTTATCATTTACCGTAAGCAGATAGCTGCTAATGCTAACGTTGCGAAAATGCGTACGAAAAAGGCAAATAAGGTTGCTGTTAAACGTATGAAGTTAGCTGGTAAGTTGTTGGCTGAGAATAAAAAAGATGTTTTCTATGACGAAGTCTTGAAGGCTCTTTGGGGATATATAAGCGATAAATTGAATATTCCGGTTTCTCGACTTTCAAAAGATAATATTGAAGAGGAACTTCGTAAATATGGAGTAGAGGATGCTTTGATTAAAGAATTCTTGGCTGCATTGAATGATTGTGAGTTTGCCCGGTTTGCTCCTGGCGATGATAATCAGGCTATGGATAAAGTCTATTCGGCTTCATTAGCAGTAATAAGTAAAATGGAGAATTCGATTAAACATTAATTAGGAGGTTATATGATGAAAAAAATACTGTTTTTTACTTTTGTTGGCCTGTTAATGGCATTGACCTCTTCTGGACAGACTGCATCGGATACATTACAACAAGCGAATGATTCGGTAAGAATAGGTTCACACACTGAATTCTCAGCTGTTGCGCAAGAGAATAGTGTGACAAAAGCAGAAGGAGATAGCGCATATGTGAAGAATGATTATGCCTCTGCTATTCAGATATATGAAGCTCTGCTGAAAGAAGGAGAAGCGGCTGAGGTATACTATAACTTAGGAAATAGCTACTATAAGGCCGGTGATATAGCTAAAGCCATTTTAAATTATGAGCGTGCACTTTTAATACAGCCAGGTAATGCTGATATTCGGGCTAATTTGGAGATTGCTCGTGCAAAAACAATTGATAAAGTGATTCCCGTACCCGAGGTTTTCTTTGTATCTTGGACGAAATCATTGATTAATTGTTTGAGTGTGGATGCTTGGGCAAAGGTAGGCGTCGTTTGTTTCTTTTTGTTGCTTGCATCTCTTTACTTCTTCTTCTTTTCCAAGCAAATCGTGTGGAAGAAAATAGGATTTATTGCAGGGATAGTATTTCTGGTATTAGTTATATTAGCGAATGTCTTTGCTTTTCAACAGAAAAATGAGCTATTAAACCGTAACAATGCTATCGTACTAACTCCAAGTGTAACAGTACGTAGTACTCCGAGTGAAAGTGGTACCAGTTTGTTTATATTGCATGAGGGACGGAAGGTTGAAATTAAAGATAACTCCATGCGTGAATGGAAAGAAATCCGCTTAGAGGATGGTAAAGTAGGATGGGTACCTGCATCATCTGTTGAAGTTATCTGATAGATATAATTCTTTCATAATAAGATAGTTAATAATAGAAAGAAGCCTGTTGAAAGGGAAAATACGAATTTCCTTTTGACAGGCTTCTTTATTTTTGTAAAAAAGACACCGAAATAGTTTGTTTTATCTTTTTTTTTCCTTAAGTTTATAGCGTGATAAGTGAAACTCACAGAGTTATTAACCATTAAATTTATAAATATGAGAACAATAACATTTAATGAACTTCGCAGAATTAAAGATTCATTACCTACTGGTAGTATGCATAGAATAGCCGATGAGCTCGGATTGAACGTCGATACAGTTAGAAATTTTTTTGGCGGTCACAATTTTAAGGAGGGTAAGAGTGTTGGGATACATTTAGAGCCTGGTCCGGATGGTGGTTTGGTTATGTTGGATGATACTACTGTCCTTGATAGAGCTCTAAAAATTTTAGATGAAATGAATGCCAGTGCTGAGCCTGTTCGAGCTTAAGAAAAGAAAGTTATAAATGAATCCCAATTGATAGACAAACAATTGGGATTTCTTATTTGTTTATGAAGTAAAAACAGTTGATTATGGAAGAAAAGTTAGTAACCTTAGCCATTCTGACTTATGCAAAAGCTCAGATATTAAAGAATGTGCTTGAGAATGAAGGTATTGAAACCTATATTCATAATGTAAATCAAATACAACCCGTAGTGTCTTCAGGTGTGCGCTTACGTATAAAAGAAAGCGATCTACCGCGTGCATTGAAGATAACTGAGAGCTCTGCTTGGCTTTCAGAAGAGGTAGTGGGAGGGAAGTCACCCAAAGTAGAAAAGGAGAGTAACAAAGTCTTAATTCCTGTAGACTTTTCTAATTATTCAATGAAAGCATGTGAGTTTGGTTTTAATTTTGCTCAGAATATGGGAGCGGAAGTTGTGTTGCTTCATGTTTACTTTACACCAATCTATACCACATCATTACCTTATGGAGACGTTTTTAATTATCAGCTAACAGACGATGAAAATGTAAAAAACATATTACAAAAAGTTCATGCAGACTTAAACACTTTATCTGACAAGGTAAAAGCAAAAGTAGCTTCAGGAGAGTTTCCGAATGTAAAATATAGTTGTGTATTGCGTGAAGGTATTCCAGAAGAGGAAATTCTTCGTTATTCGAAGGAATATCGGCCACGTATTGTGATTATGGGGACTCGTGGTAAAAATCAGAAAGATATAGATTTAATTGGTAGTGTAACTGCTGAGGTAATTGAGCGAAGCCGCGTACCAGTTTTAGCCATTCCGGAGAATACTCCATTTAAACAGCTGGCAGAAGCTAAACGTATTGCATTTATTACCAATTTTGATCAACGGGATTTAATTGCATTCGATTCTTTGATTGCTGCTTTAAAGCCATTTCATTTCTCTGTATCTTTGATTCATCTGTCAGATGTTAAGGACACTTGGAATGAAATTAAATTAGGTGGTATTAAGGAATACTTTCAAAAGCAGTATCCGGACCTGGAAATCCATTATGATGTTGTGATGAATGATGATTTCTTGAACAGCTTAGATAATTACATAAAAACTAATCATATTGATATAATTACGTTGACTACTTATAAACGCAATATATTCTCTCGTTTATTTAATCCAGGTATTGCTCGGAAGATGATTTTCCATTCCGATACACCGCTGTTAGTTATTTATGGACGCCCAAGCTAAAATAAATAGCGCAAGCATTTTGAATTAATATCAGTATTATGTTTAATATAGTGTAAACACTCTCAAAATAGCAAAGTAAAAAACAACTTAAATAATACTTGTATTCAGCATCGACTGTGTGTTTATATCCGTCAAAAAAAGCCTAGCCAATGTTGGCTAGGCTTAATATTTAAGGGTAATACTTACATAAGCTTTTCAATTTCTTCAAATTCCGGTCCCATATCTAAATTATAGTATACTCTATAAAGACCATTCAACCATAAATCTTTTTGGTCAGGTTTTAATTCTCTTGCTTTTTCATAGCAAGGTTTTGCGTTTTCATAGAAAGCCTTCAAAGTAACCTGATCTTCTTTATACTTAGGGTCATTAACGTCAGTAGTAGCTTTCTCTGAGAAATCTTGAGCTTGCAGACAGTAGATTAGTCCTAAATTAGAATATGCTTCTGCATAAGTAGGATCTACTTCAATTGTTTTTTTGTAGTATTCGATAGCTTTATCATAATCCTTCATGTTATGATAAAGATATCCTTTTACATACAGATAGAATGTATTATTGGGATCTTTAGCCAACATTTCATCAGCAAATTGCATTGCTTCATCGTATTTATTATTATTGCTATAATAATCAATTAAATGACCGAAGAAGAATGAATGTTGAGGATATTTCTGCAAACCTTCTTTTAATGAAGCAATCCACTTAACAGTATCACCTTGAGCTTTTAGAGCTGTAGAGATGAACTCCATAGCATATTGACCTACTTCTTTGTCATTTTGTGCGTAAGGAGCATATTTCAGAACACTAGGATAATCCTCCATCTTTGCTGCTGCTAAACTTGCATAATAGGCAATCTGAGGTAATAGTGTATCTGTCTGCAAAAAGTTTTCCTTTTCAAACATCGGATTCTGAGCTATTTCAATATAGGTCCCAAAAAAATCTAATGCTTCTTTGTTCTTCTCCAAATTATAGTATTGAATACCGCCATTGATCAAATTTGGGCGTTCAGCTACAATAGCAGCAGTATTAGCTTTTCTGTACTTGTTCTTGATTTTCCCCTTTTCATTTGGAACTTGTGCTAGTTCATCGCACTTAAGGTAGTATTTGCACATATTCAATGCACTATTATATACCTTAAGAGTATCATAAGGTTTTCTTAAATAGGCATTTTCCATCTGTTTTTCATTAATCCTTTTCTGAATAAAACCTGCTACATCCCAAGTATCGGCATTATCCTTTGTTTCAGGATTAGTCAAGGCTTGATTGATGAGCTGCTCGGCTTTATTAAAGTCCGGATTCACTTCATTCGCAATGCTTTTAGCTTCTTTCACAGTCTTTTCTTGAGCGAAAGTGAAGCCTGCAGCGAGCAATAAAATCACTGAAAATAATACTCTTTTCATGATAGTTGTAAAATTAAAATTAATATTATGTCTATTCTTCATCTTTATTATTGACTTCATTATCAGAGTTATAGTCTTTCTCCTCTCCTTCTACTTCATTTATAGTAGGCGGAATCGGAGGATTTTCATCATCAACAGGAACTTCATCTTCCATACTTTCTGATGTAACCTTACATACTGAACCGATCTCATCGTTTCTCTTTTCAAGATTGATTAGACGAACACCCTGGGTAGCACGCCCCATAATACGAACATCAGCAACTTTCAGACGAATGGTGATACCAGATTTATTGATAATCATCAGGTCATTATCATCTGTTACAGACTTAATTGTTACCAATTTACCTGTTTTATCGGTGATATTCATCGTTTTAACACCCTTGCCGCCACGATTAGTCTTGCGGTAGTCTTCGATATCAGAACGTTTGCCATAACCTTGTTCAGAAACTACCATAATGGTTTCTGCTTCAGGATCTTTGATGCAAATCATTCCTACCACTTCATCTTGTCCGTCTTCGTCAAGCGTCATACCACGCACACCAGTTGCAGTACGTCCCATAACGCGTACAGCACTTTCGTGGAAGCGAATAGCACGTCCGTTACGATTAGCAATGATAATTTCGTTGTCACCGTTAGTCATGCGTACTTCAATAACCCGGTCGTCCTCACGGATAGTAATGGCATTTACACCATTCTGGCGAGGGCGGGAATACTGTTCAAGTAATGTCTTCTTGATAACACCATTCTTGGTACAGAATAAGACATAATGGCTGTTGATGAAGTCTGTGTCAGAAAGGTTCTTCACACGCAGATATGCATTTACAGCATCATCAGAATCAATATTCAGCAAGTTCTGGATAGCACGTCCTTTGGAACTCTTGGTACCTTCAGGGATTTCATATACTTTGAGCCAATAGCACTTACCCTTTTGAGTAAAGAACATCATGGTATTGTGCATGGTTGCCGGATATATGTGTTCAATGAAGTCTGCATCGCGGGTATCTGTACCCTTGGAGCCTACTCCACCACGGTTTTGAGCACGGAACTCACTCAATGGAGTACGTTTTATATAGCCCATATGAGAAATGGTGATAATCATTTCGTCATCTGCATAGAAATCTTCCGGATTGAATTCTTCGGATGAGTAAACAATCTCAGAACGACGTTCATCTCCGTATTTTGCTTTTACTTCAATTAATTCATCAGTAATAACTTTGCGGCAAAGTTCGTCATTCGACAGAATTTCTTCATAATAAGCAATCATCTTCATGACTTCTTCATATTCGGCATGAAGTTGATCCTGCATCAGTCCAGTTAATTGGCGCAAACGCATTTCTACGATGGCACGAGACTGAATTTCTGTTAATTGGAAACGTTCCATCAAACCTGCAATGGCATCATTAGGTGTCTTTGCAGCACGGATAATGCGGATTACTTCATCGATATTATCTGATGCTATGATTAAGCCTTCCAATATATGAGCACGTTCTTTAGCCTTACGCAAGTCATATTGAGTACGACGGATTACCACCTCATGGCGATGTTCTACGAAGTACTTAATCATGTCTTTCAGATTCAGCAAACGAGGACGCCCGTGTACCAATGCTACGTTGTTCACACTAAAAGAAGTCTGTAACAGTGTCATTTTATAGAGCTTATTCAGGACTACGCTGGCGTTGGCATCACGTTTAATATCAATCACGATACGCATACCTTCACGGTCAGACTCGTCATTGGCATTGGAGATACCTTCTATTTTCTTATCATTAGCTAAATCAGCGATATTCTTGATCAGTTCTGCCTTATTGACACCATATGGAATTTCTGTGATGACAATTTTATCATGTGTAGAACTGGTTTCAATTTCTGCTTTTGCACGCATGATAACGCGACCGCGACCAGTAAGATATGCTTCGCGTACGCCACTCATACCATATATATATCCCCCTGTTGGGAAATCGGGAGCCTTTACATAGTTCATCAGCTCCTCTATCTCGATATCGTTGTTCTCAATGTATGCGACACAAGCATCAATAACCTCTGAAAGGTTATGGGTCGGCATATTGGTTGCCATACCTACGGCAATACCAGACGCGCCGTTTACCAAAAGGTTTGGGATACGAGTAGGCATTACGGTAGGTTCCTGCAAAGAATCGTCGAAGTTGCTTTGCATATCAACGGTTTCTTTGTCAAGGTCTTGCATCATATCTTCACCAATCTTGCGCAAGCGACACTCGGTGTAACGCATAGCTGCTGCGCTATCGCCGTCTACCGACCCATAGTTACCCTGACCATCTACCACCATGTAACGCATTGCCCAAGGCTGTGCCATACGAACTAATGCACCGTAAACGGAAGAGTCACCATGCGGGTGATACTTACCCAATACTTCACCTACAACTCTGGCTGATTTTTTATAAGGTTTATCTGACGTATTTCCCAGTCCCATCATTCCGAAGAGAATTCTACGGTGGACAGGCTTAAAACCATCTCTAACATCCGGAAGGGCACGTGAAACGATGACCGACATGGAGTAGTCAATGTACGATGACTTCATTTCCTCCTCGATGTTAATCTTTATAATTCTGTCTTGTTCAAGCATTTAAAAAGATTATTAATTATACATACTTTGGTTCATGAAAAACCACGCTAAAGTACTGCTTTTTTACGATATACAAAAGTTTTCGCCCATAAACTTTATTTCAAAACCATTCTCCTATCCACTTTGTTCTTATAATATATAAATAAGGTATTAATAAGGAGCTTTTCCCAAGAATGGAAGTACTTTAGTATGGTACTGGTGAACAGATATTAAACTGTGGCACGGGTTTTGTATATAAATAAAATAAAACGATAGAATACGTACTGGAAATTATAAATGCGTATCTTTGTATTAAGTAACACCTTAGAATGAGGAAAGGAGAATATTAAGTATGAATAATCAGTTTTCACAAAGAGTTTCTGACATTATCACTTACAGCAAGGAAGAAGCTAACCGGCTGAAAAATAGATATATCGGTCCGGAGCATCTTCTACTCGGCATGTTGCGAGACGGCGGAGGGAAAGCTATAGAAATATTGCAGAAACTGAATATAGACCTGAACAGAGTTAAGAAACGCCTGGAAGGTTTTTTGAAAGAGATTGAGGATGATAACTTGTTGCCCGATGCAGACATTCCATTGTCTCCTATGGCAGCTAAGATATTGAAAATGTGTATACTCGAGGCTCGTCTGCTGAAGAGTGCCACTGCTGATACTGAACATGTATTGCTGGCTATCCTGAAAGATGGTAATAATTTGGCCGCTACGGTATTGGAAGAAAATAATATAGATTATAAGTCAGTGTTTGAGCAGCTTTCCATGAAAGCCAGCCCTAATGCAGGCATGGGATTTACGGAAGATGATGACGAGGAAGAGGACGAAATGAATATGTCTTCACGCTCTTCTCAAAGTGGTGGTTCACAGTCTTCTACACAAACAGCGTCTAAGAAACCATCCAACGATACTCCGGTGTTGGATAACTTTGGTATGGATATGACTCGGGCTGCAGAAGAAGGTAGGCTGGACCCTGTGGTAGGTCGTGAACGTGAAATCGAGCGATTGGCTCAGATATTGAGCCGTCGTAAGAAGAATAATCCGGTATTGATTGGTGAACCTGGTGTAGGTAAATCAGCTATTGTAGAGGGATTAGCATTGCGTATCGTTCAGAAGAAAGTATCTCGTATTCTGTTTGATAAACGTGTGGTAATGCTTGATATGGCTTCTGTGGTAGCCGGAACCAAATACCGCGGACAGTTTGAGGAACGTATTCGTTCTATCATTAATGAGTTACAGAAGAATCCGAACGTCATTCTGTTTATTGACGAGATTCACACGATTGTGGGTGCCGGAGCAGCTGCCGGTTCTATGGATGCTGCCAATATGCTGAAACCGGCATTGGCACGTGGTGAAATACAATGTATAGGTGCCACTACCCTTGATGAATACCGGAAGAATATAGAAAAGGACGGTGCTTTGGAACGCCGTTTCCAGAAAGTGATTGTTGAACCGACCACTGCCGAGGAAACGCTCCAGATATTGAAGAATATCAAAGAGAAGTACGAAGACCATCATAATGTGACTTATACGGATGAAGCGCTGGAAGCATGTGTCAAGTTGACAGACCGCTACATTACTGACCGCAACTTTCCGGATAAGGCTATCGATGCTTTGGACGAAGCCGGTTCGCGTGTCCATCTGACAAACATTACTGTTCCGAAAGAGATTGAAGAACAGGAGAAACTGATCGAAGAAGCCCGTCAACAAAAGGCGGATGCGGTGAAATCGCAGAATTTCGAACTTGCTGCCAGCTTCCGTGATCATGAGAAAGAGTTTTCTGCTCGTCTGGAAGAGATGAAGGCTGAATGGGAAGCTCGCTTAAAAGATGACCGTCAGATAGTTGGTGAGGAAGAAATTGCGAATGTGGTTTCTATGATGTCCGGTGTGCCTGTACAGCGTATGGCGCAGGCTGAAGGTATCAAGTTGGCGGGTATGAAAGAAGAACTGCAAGCTAAAGTTATAGCTCAGGACCCGGCTATTGAAAAGGTGACGAAAGCTATTCTGCGTAGTCGTGTAGGATTGAAAGACCCTAACCGTCCTATCGGAACATTCTTGTTCCTGGGGCCTACGGGTGTAGGTAAAACTCACTTGGCGAAACAGTTGGCAAAATATATGTTTGGCTCTGCCGATGCGCTGATACGTGTGGATATGAGTGAATATATGGAGAAGTTTACTGTTTCTCGTCTTGTTGGTGCACCTCCGGGATACGTAGGATACGAAGAAGGCGGACAGTTGACAGAGAAAGTGCGCCGTAAACCTTACTCTATCGTATTGTTGGACGAGATTGAGAAAGCCCACCCGGATGTATTCAACATCTTGTTACAACTGATGGATGAAGGTCGTCTGACTGACAGTTATGGCAGAACTGTAGACTTCAAGAATACAGTGGTTATCATGACTTCCAATATCGGTACACGTCAATTGAAAGACTTCGGTCGTGGTGTAGGTTTTGCCGCTCAGAATCGTACGGATGATAAAGAATATTCACGTGGCGTGATACAAAAGGCCTTGAATAAGTCGTTTGCCCCTGAGTTTCTGAACCGTGTCGACGAGATTATTACTTTCGACCAACTTTCGCTGGATGCTATCGAAAAGATTATCGATATCGAGTTGAAAGGCTTGTATGGGCGCGTGGAATCTCTTGGATATAAGCTTGTTATTGATGCTAAAGCCAAGACGTTCATGGCATCTAAAGGATATGATGTGCAGTTTGGTGCCCGTCCGTTGAAGCGTGCCATCCAGACTTATCTGGAAGATGGACTTTCGGAATTGATTATTTCTTCCGAATTACAGGCGGGTGATACGATTTCTGTCTCTTTGAACGAAGAAAAAGGAGAACTGGACATCAAGAAAGCATGAAAATAAAATCTTCTCAGAAGATGATAAACAGTCAAAATGTCAGTCCTTATGGGCTGGCATTTTTTTTGCATTACACTTGCCAAACGATTAAATATATAAACTTAAAAATATAAATCATAAGTAGTATGCAAAAAGGAAATATTGGGGTAACTACCGAAAACATTTTCCCCGTTATCAAAAAGTTCTTGTACAGCGATCATGAAATTTTTCTCCGCGAATTAGTTTCTAATGCCGTAGATGCTACGCAGAAGTTGAAAACCTTAGCCTCTATTGGCGAGTTTAAAGGTGAAGTTGGCGATTTGACCGTACATGTATCTTTAGGAAAAGATACAATTACTGTTTCGGACCGTGGTATTGGTTTAACTGCCGAAGAAATCGACAAATATATCAACCAGATTGCCTTTTCAGGTGCCAACGACTTCTTGGAGAAGTATAAGAATGATGCTAATGCAATTATCGGTCACTTCGGTTTAGGCTTTTATTCAGCTTTCATGGTGGCTAAGAAAGTGGAAATTATCACGAAATCCCATAAAGAAGGTGCTCAAGCTGTGAAATGGAGTTGCGATGGTAGTCCGGAATTCACCATTGAGAACATTGATAAAGCCGACCGTGGTACAGATATAGTACTTTACATTGACGATGAAAGTAAGGAATTCCTGGAAGAGGCCCGCATTTCTTCTCTGTTGAAGAAATATTGTAGTTTCCTTCCCATACCTATTGCTTTTGGCAAGAAGAAAGACTGGAAAGATGGAAAACAGGTTGAAACAGACGAAGATAACATCATCAATGACAGCAATCCGTTGTGGACATTGAAACCCAGCGAACTGAAGGATGAAGATTATAAGAAGTTCTATCGTGACCTGTATCCGATGTCTGATGAACCTCTGTTCTGGATACATTTGAATGTAGATTATCCGTTCCATCTGACAGGTATCCTCTACTTCCCGAAAGTAAAGAGCAATATCGAATTGAATAAGAATAAGATACAGCTTTATAGCAACCAGGTATACGTTACGGATTCAGTAGAAGGTATCGTACCTGACTTTCTGACACTGTTGCATGGTGTACTCGATTCTCCGGATATTCCGTTGAATGTATCCCGTTCTTATCTACAGAGCGACTCTAACGTGAAGAAGATTTCGACATATATCACGAAGAAAGTATCTGATCGTCTGCAATCTATCTTCAAAAATGATCGCAAACAGTTCGAGGAAAAGTGGAATGACCTGAAGATTTTCATCAATTACGGAATGCTTACTCAGGAAGACTTCTATGACAGAGCAAAAGATTTTGCCCTTTTCACCGATACGGATGGTAAATGCTATACATTTGAAGAGTATCAGAAGCTGATTAAAGATAATCAGACTGATAAAGATGGCAATTTGATCTATTTGTATGCTAATCATAAAGATGAGCAATTCAGCTATATCGAGGCTGCTAAGAATAAGGGATATAATGTATTGCTGATGGATGGCCAACTGGATATTGCTGTAGTAAGCATGTTGGAGCAAAAGTTTGAGAAATCTCGCTTTACCCGTGTAGATAGTGATGTTATCGATAATCTGATTATCAAAGAAGATAAGAAAGGTGAAACTCTGGAAGCAGGCAAACAAGAAGCTCTTTCTGCTGTATTCAAGAGCCAGTTGCCTAAGCTGGAAAAGGTTGAGTTTAATATCACTGCGCAGGCTTTGGGTGAAAATTCTTCTCCTGTGATGATTACCCAAAGTGAATATATGCGCCGTATGAAAGAAATGGCTAATATTCAGGCAGGTATGAGTTTCTATGGAGAAATGCCCGATATGTTCAACCTTGTGCTGAATTCAGATCATAAACTGGTGAAAGAAGTTCTTGCAGACGAAGAAAAAGAGTGCGATTCTGTTGTAGCTCCTATTCAGCAAGAAATGAATGATGTAGACAAACGTCGTAATGAGCTGAAAGATAAACAAAAAGGTAAGAAAGACGAAGAAATTTCTACTGCTGAAAAGGACGAGGTGAACGGATTGGATCAGAAGTGGGAAGAACTGAAAACAAAGAAAGACGAAGTATTTGCCGGATATGCAGCTAAAAATAAAGTTGTCCGCCAATTGATTGACCTGGCATTGCTGCAAAATGGTATGCTGAAAGGTGAAGCTTTGAATAACTTTGTGAAGAGAAGCATCGAGTTAATCTAAATACGCCCTTTATTCACAATCTATATGCCGGGAGCATTGCAACTTTTATGAGAGTTGTAATGCTCCTTTTTTCGTATATTTTGTGTGGGAACGCTTGTTTTTTAGCGTTGGATACGTCCAATTTCGAAACAATTGCATATATTTGAGCTTTAATAATAATATATTTTCAGCTCGGAACTTTGAAGTATGAAAAGAATTCTTTTGCTTTTATCGTTTTGTTTCTTGTTGCTGCCCATGTTGCATGCCCAAAAAGTTGGACTTGTATTGAGTGGTGGTGGTGCGAAAGGTATGACGCATATCGGCATCATTCGGGCTTTGGAAGAAAACAATATCCCTATCGATTATATTACCGGTACATCCATGGGAGCCATTATCGGTTCGTTGTATGCCATGGGTTACTCTCCCGATGATATGGAGGCTTTGCTGCGTTCAGAAGACTTTAAACGCTGGTATTCTGGAAAAGTAGAGCCTAAATACGCTTATTATTTTAAGAAAAGTATTCCCACGCCGGAATTTTTTAATATCCGCTTTGATTTTAAGGACTCCTTGAATGTCAAACCGCAATTGCCGACCAGTATGGTTAACCCCATCCAGATGAATCTGGTGTTTGTGGAGCTGTTTGCCCGTGCTACGGCTGCTTGTGACGGTGATTTTGATAGGCTGTTTGTTCCTTTCCGCTGTATTGCTTCTGATGTATACAATAAACGGCAAATAGTGTTAGGGAAAGGTGATCTGGGAGATGCTGTCCGTGCTTCCATGAGTTTCCCGTTTGTTTTTAAGCCTATTGAGATAGATAGTGTGTTGGCTTATGATGGTGGTATTTACAATAACTTTCCAACGGATGTTATGCGGGATGATTTTCATCCGGATATTATCATTGGTAGTGTGGTGGCTGCCAATCCATCCAAGCCTAAAGAAAATGACCTTATGAGTCAGATTGAGAACATGGTGATGCAGAAGACGGACTATTCTATTCCGGATTCTGTCGGCATCCTTATGACATTCAAGTATGATGATGTGAACTTACTTGATTTTGACCGTCTTCAGGAACTCCATGATATAGGTTACAATCGCACTCTTAGCCTGATGGATTCTATAAAGGGGCGTATTCATCGTAGGGTGAATGCAGATAATGTGCGTTTACGCCGTCTGGTTTATCGCAGTAATCTGCCGCAGCTCTATTTCCAGAAAATTTATATTGATGGAGCTAACCCTCAACAACAAGCTTATATTCAGAAGGAATTTCATGATGAAGAAGATGAACCATTCACCTACGAAGATCTAAAGCGTGGATATTTCCGTTTACTTGCGGATAACATGATATCGGAAATCATTCCGAAGGCGATATTTAATGAGGAAACCGATATGTACGATTTACATTTGAAAGTAAAGATGGAGGATAATTTCTCTGTCCGTTTGGGTGGTAGTGTGTCTACGACGAGTTCCAATCAGATATATCTGGGACTGGGCTATCAGAACTTAAATTATTATGCCAAAGAGTTTACGTTTGATGGTCAATTGGGTAAAGTTTATAATAATGCCCAACTGATGGCGCGTATAGATTTGCCTACTCATATTCCTACTTCATATCGGCTTATTGCATCTATCAGTACTTTTGATTATTACAAGAAAGAGAAACTGTTCTCTAAAAACGATAAACCTTCCTTTAATTCAAAGGATGAACGATTTCTGAAGTTGATTATCGCTTTACCATTCTTAGCGAATAAACGGGCTGAATTTGGCTTTGGTATTGGAAAATTGCAAGATAACTATTTTCAATCCAGTGTGATAAACTTTGAAGAAGACCGTTCGGACAGGAGTTTATACAGGCTTATAGGCGGTTCTATTAGTTTTTATGGAAGTACACTGAATTCTCGTCAATACGCTACAAAAGGATATAACGAGAAATTAATAGCTCAGATTTTTACGGGAAAAGAGAGATATAAGCCTGGAAATCCGGCAGAACAGCCTGTTACACAGGAACGGCAATCATGGTTACAGATTTCTTATATGAAAGAAGCATATCATAGTATGGCGCCTAAATTTGTTTTGGGGTGGATGGCGGAAGCGCTGTATTCATCGAGAAACTTCTCGGAGAATTTTACGGCGACAATGATGCAGGCTGCAGAGTTTTCGCCGACTCCGCATAGTAAGCTGATGTATAATGAGGCTTTCCGTGCTAATCAGTTTTTGGCTGCCGGTATCAAGCCTATGTTTATTTTCAATGATATGTTTCATCTGAGAGGAGAATTTTATGGATTTATGCCTATTTTTCCTATTGAGAAGAATACGCAAAACAAAGCATTTTATGGAAAAGCTTTCTCAAAGGTAGAATATATGGGAGAAGTTTCTGTTATTTGCCAATTACCTTTTGGAGCGATCTCTGCTTATGTAAATCATTATAGCTCACCGAGAAGGGAGTGGAATGTGGGGCTGAGTATCGGTTGGCAACTGTTTAATTACCGTTTCATCGAATAATTTTCTTCAAAAAAAGTTTGTAGAATACTTGCAGTTTCGGAAAAAGTCCGTATCTTTGCACCCGTTAAACAAAAAGGCCGCGTAGCTCAACTGAATAGAGTAGCTGACTACGGATCAGCCGGTTACAGGT
>OKWR01000080.1_pt1 | contig 132224 bp, 110 predicted proteins | sample 1607101 | NCBI WGS metagenome assembly OKWR01 (sample SAMN04414076, study PRJEB24778) | human gut metagenome | material: faecal | host: Homo sapiens
ATGGTGACGGCGGTTTCCCTGTTCCTGCTCCTTGTGCTGGCATACCGTTTCATTTACCTGCGGCTGATACGCTACCGTATCGGCGGGGAACAGCTTGTCAGCGAACACGGTCTTCTGTTGCGCAAGGTCGATTACATGGAGCTGTACCGTATCGTGGACTTTCAGGAACACCAAAGCCTGCTGCAACAGCTCTGCGGGCTGAAAACGGTCATTATCTTCTCGATGGACCGGAATACGCCGAGGCTCGAACTTACGGGTATCAGGCGGAGCGACGACATCGTGCCGTTGATACGTGAACGGGTGGAATACAATAAACGAAAAAAGGGAATATATGAGATTACGAATCATTAACATGTTTTTGGCCGCCGTTGCCCTCTGCCTGCTTCCGCAACATGGCAAAGCGCAGATTGCCGCCTCCAATCCATTGGAATGGGCGGCGTTGGTAGAGGGGAACGAGCTGATAAACGGGCAGATAGAGAAGCAGATCAAGGGGCAGACGCAGACAGCCCTGCTTCAGAACACTATCGCGGCGGAGTTCAACCAAATACACAAGTGGGAGAAGCAGTACAACAGTTACCTCAAGACGGCAAGCGGCTACGCCTCGTCTTTGAAAGCCTGCACCCACCTGTACAATGACGGCGTGCGTATCTTCCTCACGCTGGGGAAGCTGGGCAAGGCTGTAGCGGACAACCCGCAGGGCATTGTCGCCGGCATGAGCATGAACAACCTCTACATCGAGACGGCCACGGAACTGGTCTCCGTGTTCACGCTACTCAATGACGCCGTGGCCAAAGGAGGTACGGAGAATATGCTCACGGGTGCGGAACGGAGCAAGACCCTGTGGGAGCTGAACGACAAACTCTCGGCTTTCAGCCGTAAACTGCATCTGCTCTACCTGAGTATAAGATACTATACCCTCAATGACGTGTGGGCCAATGTGACTGCCGGAATGCTCGACCGCAGCAACGGCGAGGCGGCCCGCATGGCCCTGATGCGCTGGCGCAGGGCTGCCGCCGTTTCACGCTAATCCCGACTGCCTATGAAACGGACATTAACGATATGTTTTCTGCTGCTGTGCGTCGGCATCTCCAAGGTGCGGGCACAGAATGACCCCGTGCTGGCCGGAATGATACTGGCCTACACGGACAAGGCACAAAAGGAGCTGAAGAATCAGGAGAAGGTCATGCTGATGCAGACCACGGGGCATATATGGACCAAAGAGGAGGTGGAAGCCACGACCGACCTGCAACGGGAGTTCAACAACTACCTGAACTCGTTCCGTTCGATTGTCTGCTATGCGGCGCAGATCTACGGCTTCTATCACGAAATATCGCAGCTTACCGACAATATGGGAGACTTCACGAAACAGGTGAGCCGCCAGACGACCAACGCGCTGGCCGTCGCCCTCTCCACGCGGCGTAACCAGATTTACCGGGAGCTGATATTGAATAGCGTGGAGATTGTGAACGACATCCGCACGGCGTGCCTTTCGGGCAACAAGATGACGGAGCGCGAACGCATCGAGATTGTTTTCGGCATCCGTCCGAAGCTCAAGATGATGAACAAGAAGCTGCAACGGCTGACCAAGGCGGTGAAGTACACCACGATGGGCGACATCTGGCGGGAGATTGACGAGGGCGCACGTCCCGTTACCGACAAACGCGACATCGTGGAAGCCGCCCGCAGGCGTTGGAGACAAGTTGGAAAGAATGTAAGACCTTAAAAAAAGAGATATATGGGATTTTGGAGTACGATATTACAATACGGAGGCAAGGCCTTGAAGGGAACCGGGAAGGCTACGACAGCCGTCGGCAGAAGCATGGGAAACGCCGTCTTGCATCCCTCGCAGGCCTTGCGGGGAGCAGGTCAGGCCGTCAAGACAGCAACCGTCGGCGGTGCCTTCGGATATGTGGGCTGGAAAAAGCTGACCACGGACGCAAGTGTCTCACGTATCGTCAGCGAGGCCGTGGTCGGCAAACCCGCCACGAATGTCCTCGCGAGTACGGTCGATGACGCACGGGAACTGAAGGAGAAGGCCGGAGAGACCGTTTCGGCGATAGGCGATGCGGTAAGCGGCGCAGGTTCGCAGCTGAACGGCGTGTCGAACTTTATGCAGGCAACCTCCGGGGGCGGTCTCTTGGACATGCTCGGCGGGTTCTTCAGCAACCTTGGGCGTGGCAACGTGTCGGGGTTGAGCATCGCGGGGCTGGTCGCCGCAGCGTTCCTCGTGTTCGGACAACGCGGCTGGCTGGGCAAGATTGCCGGGTTGTTCCTGGGAATGCTGCTCATCGGCAACAATGCGGGTGTTCTCCGCACGGCACCGCAGGAGAGTGTGTCGAGGACACAGACTCCTGCACTCTCTCCGGAGGAGCAGACCCAAAGCGGTGGAATGAGAAGATAGAAGGACAAAATAATACGGAACAATGAAATATACGGAAGAAATGATCCTGCATTCCGACAGCGGCTACTGTATGCCGTTCGAGGAGCCGCAGGGAAAGGACGTGGAGCTGTCGCTCGGCTACGGCGAGCAGACACACTCGGAAACGGGCGAAAAATTTTTTCATCACGGCATCGACTTCAACGTGCGGTGCCATATCCTGTCGGCAGTGGCCGGCGGTATCGTGTCGGGCGTGGGCAACGACCCCGTGCATGGCATCTGCCAGACGATACGTTACGGTGAGTACGAAGTAATATACGGCCATCTGTCGAATGTCTATGCCCAGTTCGGGCAACGTGTCAAGGCCGGGCAGACGGTAGCCTTGAGCGGCGAGCGACTGCACATGGAGGTCCGCTTCAAGGGCGAGGAACTGAACCCACTGGAGTTCTTGACCATGCTGTACGGCAATATCCGTGCGTTGCAGGAGGCCGGCGGGAACGGGACATCCGGCTTCTACGAGGCGGAAACGGGACCGACGACCGATTACGAGAAGGACAGACGGGAAATCGAGGAGCTGATGCTGCGCTTCCTGCCGCACTACATGGAGGACTTGCAGCATGGGGCATACCGCCTGCCCGAACACACGGAGCAGTCGTTGCGCCATATCTTCACGATGGGCGCGGTGAAGGAGTATTTCTACGAGCGGATGCCAAGCATCGCCAATCCCCTCGGACTGGGGCGCAAGGCCATGCCGCTGGCCTGCAAGGTACAGAACCTGCTGATAGCGGATTTTCTGAACTACCTCGCCCTGCGGCATGAAGTTTACCTTTCCACGGCGGGCGGCGACGTAAAAAAAAACTTCATGACGAAGCAGTAGCATACGGCGGTGTCATCGACCCGCTGGCGGAGCTGGACATCGACATCCAGAGCTTCGACATACCGAGAATCGTCTCCGTCTATCCCGACCGTGCCGGAGTGAGATGGTGGACGAAGGCGTGGTTCAACAACCGGGAGGAAGGGGAAGCCTCGGTGGAGATCGAACGGGAACAGGCGATACGCTTCATTCACGACCGCATCGAGAAGGACGCATGGCTCGAAGAGTTCTTTCCCCGGCAGATGGAGGTGTACCACAACGCCATCGAGCTGACAAGGGAACAACTCCTGAAACAGATAAATATGATATAGACATACAACAATTATATGGACGGAATAAAGCAGAGCAAACGATTCGCGGAGATAGAGGCGCTCATGGGCGACTATTTCCACAGCCATCTCGCACCCGTCATGAGAGAGACGCAAGCCTACCTGACCCGCAAGCAGGGCGAAGAGATGAAGGAGTATTCCACCTCCCTGGGCGGCATCCTGAGCATGATGGCGTCATCGGCCCAACCGATGTCCGACCCTTACCAGACACTCAAGGTGACGGGCGAATGGAACTCCAAGACGACCGAGGACTACATTGAAATGTGCAAGAGTAAGATTCTTGCGTCGAAAGAGATACAGCACGACCTCGCCTACATGGCCGGCGAGTGGCGCAACGCCGTTGTCGGGGAAATCGGCAGGGAGCGTTACGACGCGCTGTCCGCAGAGCTGGGCTGTGACCTTGCCTACGCTTACGTGGACTACCGGGTGGAACAACTGATGATCGACAAACTGGTCAAGGACCGGATGCCCAAGTCATCAGCCGACTACATCATCCGCAAGGCGGCAGAGTCGAGCCTGCTGGGACTGTCGCAGACATTGAGCCGTTCGCCGCTGGCCGAGGAAATCGAAAGACGCGGCGAGGCCGCCTACCGGCCGAGCAGGTTGGAGGAAGGGACTGCCAAGGTGTTGGGTGCTTCGGCAGATACCCTCATGATGGGCGGCGTGGGTTCGTGGACGACGTTCGCGCGGTTTGTCGGTGCGGATGTGGCTATCTCGGCTGTCGCCGACCATTTCGCGTCCAAAGAGCCGGAGGACCTTTCGGTGGAGCAATGTATCAGCAAGGGGGTGTTCGGCAGCGACGGGAATGTGTTCAACGGTTTCCGCAAGGAAGCCGCCGCGATGTCCTCCAAAGAGAACACACTCGTGGCCGAAGCCAACGGGCAGTTGCAGAAGAAGATTCCGGTAATGAATTTCAATTATATGGACTGGTGGAAAACGGGAAAGACAGAGATGCCGATGTGGTACGGGAGCAACAGGGAGAGCGAAGGGGAACGGAACCGGGCGGAACGGTACAAGGATGTGCCGCTTGTCGTCGCTCCCGGACAGGAGGAAGCCTACTTGCAGTACATGGCAAGGCATGAGGCTACGACGACCGGACAGGCACACGCGGAAGGAGAACAGAGGGAAAAGGTGGAAGAAGAAGTGCAGGAACAAACCGTCCCGGCCGAAGAAGAGGCACGGGAAGAACAGACGGTACAGGAGGCGCAGGCCGCACAGACCAACGAAAACGGTTGGGACAGCCTGGTGCGCACGCTGGGGCTGGAAGGTCTCGGTGATGTCACGGGCAATCTGGGCTATATCCTGGCCATGCTGCCCGACATCCTGCTGGGCGTACTCACGGGAAAGACGCAATCGCTGGGGATAAAGGACAACCTGCTGCCCATAGCGAGTATCGTGGCGGGCGTGTTCATCAAAAATCCTATGCTGAAAATGCTGCTTATCGGTCTGGGCGGTGCGAACCTCTTGAACAAGGCGGGGCACGAGGCGTTGGGACGGGAACAACCGAACCGGGGTGCCGACGGCAGGAACGTGCAGTACAAGCGTTACGCAGACGAACCGCTAAACCCACGCATCGTGAACCCGGTGCTGCAGGGCAACACGCTGATCGCTACGATAGACCGTGTGCCCTGTACCGTGCAACTCAGTCCCACGGTGGCGGACGCCTACCATGCCGGGGCATTGCCACTGAATACGCTGGCCAACGCCATACTCGCCCAAAGCGACCGGCTCCGCCAGATTGCCTCGCGGAACTACGACAACGGGGAGACGGAGACCGTCGTGCGGACACGAGGCATCCAATAATGCTGTCAATGAAAAAAATATACGAATATGAAAGAGAAGTCGCAAATAGAAAAGAACGCCCAGGAGAAGCAGGTGTACCTGCTCTCCAGCGCCTTGGACGAAGCAGCCAACATCGGAGGGCACTGGCTCAACGTCCCGGGCAAAGGTTATCCGAAATTTTACCCGAAAGGTGTCGCCGTAAGTCCCTTTAACGGGCTGTTCATGGCCCTGCACTCGGACAGGAACGGGTGCAAGACCAACCTGTTTACTCTTTATAGCGATGCCAAGGCACGCGGCACGGCGGTACGTGAACACGAGCAGGGCGTGCCGTTCCTGTTCTACAACTGGAACAAGTATGTCCACCGCAACAACCCGGAGGACATCATCAGCCGCGAGGCTTACCTGAAACTGGACGAGGAGGTACGGAAACAGTATAAGGGCGTACACAACCGGGAGATACGAACGCTCTTCAACATCGACCAGACGACATTTCCCTACGTGGACAAGGAGGCTTACGACTCGGTGCTGCTGAAAGACGGGAGCGTTGTGGAGAGAGGTTACTCGGAAGCCGATGAACGACGGCTGCATGGCCGTTTCAACGGTTTCCTGCAGAAGATGCGGAACAACCTCGTTCCCGTGCGCTCGGACGGCAGCGGAATACCCCACTACGAGACGGACAAGGATGCGGTCTATATGCCGCGCCAGCGTGATTTCGAGCATTACAACGACTACGTGCAGGAGGCCCTGCGGCAGATCGTGAGCGCCACGGGACACCAGCAGCGCCTCGCCCGTGAAGGTATGGTGATGAAGAACGGCATGGCCCCTTCGGAAGACGCCCTCAAGCAGGAACGTCTGGTCGTGGAAGTCGCCTCGGGAATCAAGATGCTGGAGCTTGGATTGCCGGCCCGACTGTCCGACGAGAGCCTGAAACTGGTGGAATACTGGAACCGGGAACTCAAGGAGAACCCCTGCCTGATTGATGCGCTGGAAAGCGACGTGAACAACGCCCTCGAAGTAATCCGCAAGGCAGAGAAAGGAGAAAAAATCGAGTACGCCACGCTGCGCAACCGGCGGCAGACCTCGGACATGAAGGAGCAACTGCCCAAGCATTATTTCGTGGCCGACGAGATCAAACAGCACCCGAATAAGGATGACAAGACCATTGTCATCGTCATCGACCCCGCCAAGAAGTCGGCGGACGTGATACTCCCTGCCGGTGCATCACTGGACGTGGACAACGAGATACCGGGCATGAACAAGGCACGTATCGGCAGGGCCTTGCGGAGAGAGGGCATCGAGAGCGTGCGTTTCTTTAACCCCGACGGCGCTTTGGGGTACCGGCCCGATGACAGCTACTTCGCCGAGAAGCAGGTGACACTGGCCCGGTTGAAGAACTGGGCGATGGAGACGCTCTCCACGCTGGACGTAACCTCTGCGGTCAGACGGGCGAACGATGTGAACATCACCTGCGCGGAGATGATTCCGGACGATAAAAGGCGCTGGGCGCTCTACATCAAGCCGGAGAACAAGGAAGGTTACAGCATCTATCCGGACAAGGAGGATGTGAACCGTTTCTTCTCCACGCTCAGGCAGTCTATGGACAACATCGAGAAGGTCCGCATGGAGCTGGCGCACAAGTATTACGCGCTGGCGGAAGTGCAACCTACCCTGAAGGTGGACCTGTTCAGCACCGAGGCGCAGGACATCGACCTGAACCGCATCCAGCGGGTGTCCGTGTACAAGACCAAGCAGGGTGAGACCCAATGCGTGGCGACCATCGACGGGCAGAAGATGCAGCCCCGGAGCGTTACCCCGCAGCAGAGGCAGCGCATGATGGTGGCCGAGGACAAAACGGAATACAAGCGGCATCTGGCGGCCACGCTCTTTGCAGATGTGCTACGCAAGGGACAGACGCAGGAAGAGAATACAAGCGAGAAGCAGGAGAAGGAGGTTGCCAAGCAGCAAAACAGGGAGGTGATAGAAAGTCATGCGGAAGCTGTTTCCGCACAGCGGAAGCAATGGGACGAACTCAAGGAAAGACACCCCGATGCCTTGCAGCTGATTCGTGCCGGAACTGTTTACAGGCTGTACAACGAGGACGCTGTAAGGGGTGCGGAGATATTGGGGCTTCCTGTGGAGAAACCAGCCTCTGAAAAAGGGTTTACGGCTTCCGTTGAATTTACAAAGGAGCTGCTTGACACGAACCTTCCGAAACTCGTCAGAGCCGGAGAACGTGTTACTATCTACGACCTCGCGGCGGAAATGGAGCAGATTGTCGATGAACAACACGAAGTCGAGGAAGAGGTACACAAGGGTATTCATAGATAAGGAGTAAGATAATGAGCAAGAATCAAGAATATGCAGAGCGGTATGCTGAATACGCGATGGAACAGATGCGGCGGTACGGCATTCCAGCCTCCGTGACGCTGGCACAGGGCATTCTGGAGAGCAGCAACGGGCAGAGCCGTCTGGCACTGAACGAGAACAACCATTTCGGCATCAAGGCCACGCCCGAATGGATTGCCCAAGGCGGGCGGTACGGGCTATATACCGATGACAAACCTAACGAGAAGTTCTGCAGCTACGACAGCGTGGGCGATTCCTACGAGCATCACTCCCGTTTCCTGAAAGAGAACGGCCGTTATGCCCGCTGCTTCACGCTCGCCCCCGACGACTACAAGGGATGGACGCTGGCTCTCGAACAAGCGGGTTATGCCACAGGAGGGCACTATGCAGCCAGCCTGCAACAGATTATCGAACGAAACGGGCTGCAGGAGTACGACCGTCAGGTCATGCGGGAAATGGAAGCGCAGGGAAAACAGTTCGGTGTGGAAGAGAACCCGCTCCGGGAATCGGAAAATGCGAAGGAATATTCGTTTCCGGTCGAACGGGAGGAGTTCCTGTTCATCACCTCGCCGTTCGGGATGCGTCAGGACCCGATAGACGGGACGAAACGGATGCACACGGGGATAGACATCCGGTGCAAGGGCGATGCGGTGCTTGCCACCGAGAAAGGCGGCAAGGTCGTCGCTGTCAATGGCAAAGGTAACACACCCGGCGGTAAGTCCGTCACGGTGGAATATGTCCGTGAGGACGGCAGCAAGGTGCAGTGTACCTACATGCACCTCGGCGATATCGCCGTGAAGGCAGGCGACACGGTGCAGGCGGGCCAGCGGCTCGGCACCTCGGGCAATACGGGAACACGAACGACCGGGGAGCATCTGCATTTCGGTGTCAGGCAGATTCACGCGGACGGCACGCAGCGGGACATCGACCCGGCGGCGTACCTGGCAGAGATAGCGCAGAAGGGCAACATCAGGCAACAGGCACTGCACAACGGGAACGACCTGCTCGCCAAATACCGGGATGCGGAAAGCGTCAGGGAGAGCCAGCCCCTTTCTCCCGACGCATGGATGAAGAAGCTGCTCTCTTCGGAAGACAGCGGCGTGGGAATATCGGGGTGCAACGACCCGATCGTGGAGATGGCGATGACCGCCTTCACCTCCCTGATGTTGCTGGCGGCACAGATCGACAGCAGGAATGAGGAAGAACAGAGGGCGGCCATCTCGGCGGCTATGGACAGCCGGAGAATCGACCTGAAATCGCTGGTAACAGGCATGAAAGCCTGCGAACTCGTAATCGGGGAAAACGGCAGGGCCACGCTGCGGGCGGACAACGGGAGCATTGAGGTGTCGCGTGAGCTGACCTCCGCCGAGTTGAGCCGCCTGTCGGCCACGCTGAACAGCGACACCCTCTCCGAGGAAGCCAAACGGCTGCGTGTTACCGGGCTGTTGAACACCGTCCTCCTCTCGGAGACGGCTTCGCGGAACTTCGAGCAGGGAATGTCCGAGCAGCAGGGACAGACGGAAAACCTGAAACGGTAAAGGCATGGCGATATGATAAGATGCGTGATGATACAGCTATGCCGGTGTCTATTCGGGTTATCCGTCCTCGGCCTGCACGTCTTGGTCTGCTACCGTCTGTTCGGGCCGGTGGCAACCCTCGTCATCGTGGGCGTGCAGGTACTGGTCGCGGCATGGATTATCTACATCAAGATACGCGCTCCCGATTAGGACCTGTTTTTCAGCGTATTCAACTTCAACAGACCCCACGTTGTCCGAAGTGGTAAGTGTATCACTAAAAGACAAATGAATTATGATAAAATGTAATGTAACAGTGTGCGGCGTTATCGGCCGCGACGCTTCGACACGCACAGGCAAGGAAGACAAGAAGTTTCTGTCTTTCCCGCTCCGTGTCGCAATCCAAGGTAAGGACGGCCAAAGCGGTACGGTCGAAATCAGCGTGAGCAAGGACGGCAACGAGGACGAAGCTGTCGGCTACCGAAACGGCTCGCGTGTAGAGGTTACGGGTACGATGTACCTGAAACGCCGGGGCGACAAACTCTATTTCAACCTTTTCGCCGACCGAATCGGCACGGCTTCGTTGGACGACGCGGATTCCCTCAAGGGTGAGATGTCCTTCCGTGGCAAGGTGGGCAAGAATATCGAGCAGCGAAAGGACAAGAACGACAAACCTTACATGGTGTTCTCGGCGTTCAGCACGGAGAAAGTAGATGACGGCTTCGAATACCAGTGGGTGCGTTTCTTCTGCTTCAACGGGCCGTGCGAGGAGTGGCTGCAGCCGGGTGTCAAGGTGGATGCCAAGGGTGAGATGGCCGTCTCGCTGCATAACGGGAAACCGGACATTTCCTGCCGTGTGGAGGAACTCTCGCAATATGTCGCATCACAGGATAACTCCAACCTGTAACGGTCATGGCAGGTTACAGAAAACCGAAAAACGACGGGCCGAGCAGCGAGGACAAGGCACTGGACCTCTTTGCGGAAATGCTCATCGAGAAAATCGAGAGCATCCGGGGTGACTGGAGGAAACCGTGGTTCACCGAGGGCACACTGCAATGGCCCCGCAACCTTTCCGGACGCGAGTATAATGGCATGAATGCCTTTATGTTGCTCCTGCACTGCGAGAATAACGGCTATACGATTCCGCGCTTCTGTACCTTCGACTGCGTGCAGCGGCTCAACAAGCCCGGCAAGGACGGACAGGAGCTGCCCCGTGTGTCGGTGCTGCGCGGAGAGAAATCGTTCCCGGTCATGCTGACCACGTTTACATGCATTCACAAGGAGACGAAGGAGAAAATCAAGTACGATGACTACAAGAAGCTCTCTGATAAAGAGAAAGAAGAGTACAACGTCTATCCGAAGATGCAGGTATTCAGGGTGTTCAATGTAGCGCAGACCAACCTGAAGGAGGCCCGTCCGGAGATGTGGGAAAAGCTGGAGCAGGAGAACGGGCAGCCAAAAATCGGGAACGGCGAGCAGTTCAGTTTCGCTCCCGTCGATACGATGATAAAGGACAACCTCTGGATTTGTCCCATCAAGCCGTTGCACCAGGACCACGCCTACTACTCGATCTCGAAGAACGAAATCGTCGTGCCCGAGAAGGAGCAGTTCAAGGACGGGGAGGCGTTCTACGGGACGCTTTTCCACGAGATGACGCATTCGACAGGTGCGGAGGGTGTGCTTGACCGGCTTAAACCAACGACTTTCGGCTCGGCGGAGTATGCCAGGGAGGAACTGGTGGCCGAACTCGGCAGTGCGCTGGTCGCGCAACGCTACGGAATGACGAAGCATATCAAGGAGGACAGTTGCGCCTACCTGAAAAACTGGCTCGACACGTTGAAAGAGTCGCCGCAGTTCATCAAGACGACGCTTCTCGACGTGAAAAGGGCGACTTCGCTGATTACGCAGAAGGTGGATAAGATTGCACTGGACTTGAAACAGGATGTCTCCGGGCAGGAGCAACAGGAGAATAAAGTATCTTCTCCGGAGAAAATCTTTTATGCCTCGGTAGCCTACCTCCAGTTTGCCGACGACACGAGACAGCTTGACGAACTCAAGGAGAAAGGCGACTACAAGGGCCTGCTGACACTTGCCAAGGAGTATTACGACGGCAACGGTATGGACGAGCAACAGACATACGCCTCTCCCCTCCGGAACCGTGGCGATGACCTTCTTATCGAGGATAAGGATTTCGCCGTGGTATATAACGGGAGCGTCGGGGGAACTTACGAGGTCATGCTGAAGTACACGGAACAGGAAGTACGCGACCACATCAGGCGTTACGGCACCGACAGAGCCAGCGACGATGTAAAAGCGGTGGCCAAAGATATGGTGGCGGAGCAGTTCGCCGCCGTGTCGGGGCAGAAAATCCCCGCGTTCGAGCTTCCGGGCGGTGAAGTCCTGTATATCGGGTACAACAGGGAAACCGACTCGTTCGATGTCGGGCCTGCCACCAACGCCGGCATCATCGCGCAGCACAGTTTCCCTTACGACCACAACGCCACGCTGGACGACAACCTGCAAAGGGTAAATGAGCAGTTGGGCGAAATGGAGGAATACCGTGCCGAAGAGGTACAAGAGGAGGATTACGGCGGGGGGATGCATCGCTGACAATCATGCAAAAAGGAATGTGGGGCGAACTTCATGCAGAAGTCGCTCCACGTTTTTTACCGCCCACTTGTGTCGTGGGCAGTTCTCCGATGCTTGTCCGGCACTATCAAAAATGATAGTCGATAACCCCTCCGATGTAAAGTGTCGTACCCGGCTCAAGGTCGCAGATTTCCCGCAGGAACTCATAGGACTGCTCGGCATACAATTGTACACCTTCCTCGTCCGTATAGAACCAATAACTGGTGCCCAGCGGGTCTTTCAGGTACTTTTCGAGTTGGTAAACGGGGCCAATCCAATCCTGTACCTTGTCGGGGGTGATGGCTTCCGCTCTCTTACGGATTTCAGAGACAAAATCCTCTTTCCACTTATCCGCACCTCCTTTGTAAAGGATTGTATCTTCGGAGGTCAGCTCGAACATCCCTTTGGGTAGGATGTGGTTTACCAGATAGTCGATTTCCTCTTTCCGTACCTCGTCGTCCATCTCGGCGCAATAGTCGAAATGGCTGTTGTCCCCCTGCATGAGAGTGTCCTCGTTCAGGTAGTTTTCCTTTTCCACCCGTGTCTTGGTGATTTGAAAAATCGTACTGTGCATAATTTTGAATTTTAATTGGTTGAACTTTTTTCTTTCCCTCTAATCGAGCCTTTCGGCTTCCTGTCGGGATTGATTTTACATGCAGGTTCAACAGCGGACAAAGTACGGATAAGACAAGTAAACAGCCGGAAGACTGGACGGAATACCCACCCCGGAGGACGAGGCAGGAGCAGCAACATCCCGTCTGCCCCTGCCCGGTCAAAAACGGGGGACTGAAAGTCAATCTTTGATTTGGGAAGGCTGCCGTCAAGCTCCGAAGGCCGTTAGCACAGCGGTACTTGGCGACCAGACGGGCCGCTTTACCTTTGCATGGGAAAATCACACCGGCAAGGATAGCCGATGATGCGATACGGGAAGAACCGGAACGGGACGCTAAAAGAGGGATGAAAAACAGCCTGCGGTTAAAAAAGGATTCGTGGCTCCTCTATGGCAGGAAACAAAATCCCCCGAACCTGCGTAACAGATTCGGGGGCGTCGTTCAATCAATGAAATAGAGGTCGGCATCCTGGCAGCCATTGTTCGATTGCGTCATCTGCAGAACCCCGTCCACGCAAGCGTGCCTGTGGAAACAACCGTTATATATCTGCTTGCCGCCAAGCGTTATCCGTTGCAGGTAGCAGTTGTCTATCCCGTCAGGGCTACGGTCGGCAACAAAATGAAACTCTATATCATTGCTGTACGACAGCCGCAGCGAGGTGTAGTTAATAGCCGCCTGCGGCTTCTCGGTCGGCAGGTGGGTGTTGAAATAGCCCGTGGCCAACATCACCTGTTCGGCAAAGCGTACCGCTTCCGTCCTGTATTTCTCCATTGCCGAAGCCACGGGTATCTCATCGAAACCGTTACCCACGAAACGGTCGGGCAACACTATATTTCGGTATTGTAGCTTGAACATCCCGAACTCCTCATACACCACGGGCAGGTCGATGGCCTCGTATGCCTTTTGGGGAACATCTACATAGCGTGTCCTCTCCATATTGAGATAGACGTGGTAAGCAGGCTTCGCCCGCTCCCGCTTCTTCTCGTACACGGCCTGTTCCCGTGCGTCCATTCGGTTGTAGATGTGCCGTGCCACTCTCTTTCTCGCATTGACGAATACTTGACTCTTGCATACCCCGAAGCGTTTGGCAAATTCAACGGTCGTACCGACAAACCCGTATTCTTTCCAGATATATGTTCTCATAAGCGGTCGTGTTTGAATTTAATCCATTATCTGGTACTCGTGGATATTGACAAAGGCATGCACATTCTCCTTTTTCCATTCTTCCTCGAAGGCATCGACTTCCTGCTGCGACCTGACAGGCCGTTCCGCAATTTTCCCCAGCCAATCGAACAAAGCCGACATGTCGGTAAAGTATTCTGTGAGGTAGTCCCAGTCATCCGTGCATACATCGGCTATATACCTGTCAGGGAAATACTTGCCCTCACGGTCGTTTGTCCAGTATTCGACCATACCCGGCTCTTCCGATTGATAAAAATAGCGGAGCGAGGGGAACTTCTCGCACACGAGGTCGAACGTCTCGTTGCAAGGCGACCATGCGGTCGTGGTAGAGAATCTCAACACCTTTCCGTCGAACCGCAGAGCGTTCCAGTCTCCCCGACACCACACCTCGTCATAATCGCCGCCCAAAGCATCCACGAGGCAGCCGAGCCATGTTGTCCCGAACCCGTTTTTGACGGACGGCTCTTTGCGTTCCTGCAGTCCTTTCATCAACTCGTAAAGTTTCTTCACTTCTTTTGCGTCGCCCTCTATCGCATACGCACTGTTGCACCAATTCGGCATAATGTTGTTTTTTTAATTGTTGAACTTGTTTTTTTACTTTCCCTTTTCTCGAAGCTCTTTCGGCTTCTTGTCAGGGATTTTACATGCAGGTTCAGCAGCGGAAACAGGACGGGAAAGGCAAATAAATGGTCAGGGATTGAACGGAATACCCACCCCGAAGCGTCCAGCGATACGGGGGACTGAAAGTCAATCTTCGATTTGCGGAAGGCTGCCGTCCAATCCATGTAAACAATTAGCGCAGCGGTATTTGACGCCCGGACGAACGCTGCACCTTTGCATGGGAAAATCGCTCCGACAAGGGTTGCCGACAATGCGATAAGGGAATTGCCGATTCGGAAGGCTATAAACAGGGACGAAAAAGGAACTTGTTATAAAAGAACGATGCTTCATTACAACGGAAGAAAGCCTCCCAAACCAGTCTGACGGTTTTGAGAAGCTTATCATCGTTTTACTGCTATTTTGTAAAACCGGGGTTAAATACGATGTGAAAAGAGGGCGATATTATTTATATAATCCGGATGTATTCACTGTCTCCATGTTACATCTTAACCACAACCAAACAATACTTAATATATGTCATAATGTGGCGTAATTTTGTATATAAGAAGTGGATAAGAGTTTTATATTCTTGCAAAAACATTTATTCTCATTGCAGACAGGGAGAGTAGCGATGGGATTGTAGCGATAAAAAGAATCGCCGTAAAACACGTCTTTGCAGAGGGTTTACGGCGTTAATGCACCTGCTTGTTTACAGGGATTTCAAAATCAGGCTGTTTGCCTTGTCCACTACCGAAGTGTCCAAAGAGGCAAGATAGATGCGTGTAGTGGCTTCCGAGTCGTGCCCCATCGCCTCGCTGATTGTGGCAATAGGGATATTCTTGCTTTTCGCGATGCTTGCCCAGCCATGCCGGGCGACGTATGTTGTCAGCGGGATGACCAGCCCCAGTTGCCGGCCTATTTTCTTCAGGTTCCTGTTTACCCGGTGCGCCTCGCTCTTGTACTGCCGTCTTTCATCCTTGTCGCAGTTTTTGATGACAGGCAGCAGGTAAGGCGTTCCGGAGGTGTCGTATTTTTTAATCAGCTCCTGCATGGGCTTCTCCCATTTGATGAACAACTGCTGGTTGGTCTTATGCCGACGGTAGGATAATATGCCGTTCTGCAAATCTTTCTTTTTCAGGAAAGCCATGTCGATGAACGACATGCCGCGCGTGTAAAAGGAGAACATGAAGATGTCCCTCGCGTAATCCATCAGCGGGTACAGGCTCAAGTCCAGATCCCGAATCTGGCGGATGACATTCAGGGGTACGGCCCGTTTCACGGTCTTGTCAATCCCGGTATAGACGTGTTTGAACGGGTAACGCTGCACGGTAAGCTCCTTGTCCACCGCCCGGTTGTATATCGCCCGCAGGTTACGCATGTAGAAGGAAATGCTGTTCGGGCAGATACCGTTTGATTTGAGGTATGTCTCGTATGCCGTCATCAGGTCGGAATCCACGTCGTCCAAAGGAACGTCCCGCTCGTTGCGGAAGCGGGCGAAGCTGTTGATGGCGGTCGTGTAGGTATCTGCCGTACACTGTTTGCCTATCTGTCTCAACTGCCCGACAAGATTGCGGGCGAAGGACAGGAAACAGTGGTTGTCTGTCGGGGAGAGGTATTTTGCCACCACATCATCTGCCGTATAGGCGTTACCCGAACGGTCAAGGTGTGAAACGATACTTCTCAGCCGCCTGGTATCTTCCTGCACGGCGTTTTTTAATGAGGCCAGATAGCTTCCGCGTGTCTCCCCGGTGCCGGGAGGGAAAACGATTTCCTTGTTTTCCGCATCCCATTCCTGCGGGTACAGTTTGTAACCGGTGTGGATCTGTCTGGCCACACGGTTGTGAATCACTTGGTAGAATAATGTGCCCTCTTTCATTTTGGAAGAGGATGCACGGAATTTTGTTTTCACTGTTGCCATAATAATACATATTTGTTTCATTAAATAAAATAGCCCGTGCCGTGGCAGGGACGAAGAAACCGACCGTGCATCTATGATTTTCCCAAATGAGAAGCCACACATGAAACTGTCAATGAAAACACAGGGGAAAGCCTTTGTACCGAATAACAAAAGTGCCGATTCGTCTTGATCGGCACTTGTCTGTTGATACCAAGCGTCGCATGAGGCTATTCCGACGCTTTCGTCGCTTCAGAAAAGAACAATTCCACTTTCGTGTGCCTGTTGGCTTCCGTAGGCTGATAATCTGCAATCCCGCCTATGCCGGCTTTGACAATCATCCCGTTCGGAACTCCGCGCCGTTCCAGCTCGGCGGCGATAAATCCGGCCCTCGACACACTCAATGAATCATTGACGGCAGATGTCCCTGTGGAGCTGTCGGCAGTACCTGTAACCCTCACGGCCAAACGGTACTTCTTCGCCACACGGGCCAGTTCGTCGAGATTGAGCAACTGGGCGGCTTCTGTCAGAGCGGCCGTGTTGAGACGGAAAAAGAAATATACGGGAGAGCCGATACATTGGCTTCCGCCGGATGCAAGGGCGGCATATCTTCCAGACATGAATACGGTATCGGTATCGGAAAGATTGCCGTTCCCGCCTCTGTTTTCATTGACGCCGGACATGCCGTTTCGATTAGCAGCCGTCAGGGTGTCCGCCCGTGCATCCCCGTATGAATCCTCACCCTCAAGAAGCGACTTCCCATCCCAATACCTGTTTCTCAACCTCGCCCGGAGCGAATTTAATCCGCTGTAATTGTTCACGGGATATTGGCGTCCGGTAGCTTTCTCGTTCCCGAACAGGTGGCTGTACGTGTCGAGCAGGCCTTCGATTTCCAGTATCTTCTTCAATTCGGCAAGCGTCCGCCTGTCCTGATCGATACGCCCCTTGGCACGGTTGTTTTCCTCCGACAGGAAGTTCGCGTAGTCCGTGAGCCATTCGTCCCTGCGGATGTAGGGCGTGGCATCTATCGCACGCTTCCATCCGGTCTGCCCGATGTGGAACGTGAACCCTGCCGAGAGCGACACCATATGGTCGCCGAGACGGTTCGCCCTGCCATACCCGTCGAAGTCCTGGAACGTGGTCATGCCGGAAAGTTCCAGTATGGCACTTACCCGTTTGGAGATTCTGTATTGTCCCTGTACCCCGTATGAGATGGCAAAGGGATTGTGCCCGTTAGTAGCGTGGTGCAACAGCCCGACCCCCGCGAAGGGTGCGAGGCTCCAGCGTACCTGTTCCTGCCGGGCGTACCCGCTACCAAGCACATTCCACAACAAATCCGCATGGATGTGGTGGTAGTCCCGTGTGGACAACCTGGCATCCTTGAACTGCAAACCGCTGTAGTTTATCCGTGCACCGACAGACGGAGTGAACCACTTGCCGACGGCGAGGCTGTACGACGGTTTCAGCCGTCCGAACAAGTCCTCGCAACCGAGCGGAGTACCGAGAAAAGCGGTCGTGCCCCCGGCGATACTGACAAACCAGTTGCCGCTTCCGCGCACCGGAAGTACCACCCCGTCGAGATAAGCCGGCTGCATCGGTTGGAGCAGTTCGGTGGCGGCATAATGTGTTGTGTATCGTACAGTGTCCTCCTGCGAGGGATGTACATTCGCCCGTGCCTGCAATGAGCAGAACACCGCGAAAATAAAGATGATTTGTTTCGTCATATATTGATGATTTTTTTGTTATACATTTGATTTATTTAAGATTATCTGTCATTTACCGCTTCGGCTTTTTGCCGATACCCGGACGCATCATACGACTTGCCATCCTCATGCAACGGAGCGCCCACGCACGGTTGTCCTCGTCCTCGTCGCGCCCCCAAGGCAGGTCGCTTTTGCCACCTCCGCCGCCATGTGTTTCGGCAAACGTGGTGGCATCATCGACCATGCCGAGGAACAACAACGTCGCGCAGTGCATGACTTCCGTACCCTGTTCCGCGATAGACTGTACGAGCGTGCCGTCAAACAGTTGCCGTTCTGACATGCCCATCTGTGCCGACACGTTCCGGAACTCGCTGACCACACTTTCCAGCAGGGCGTCCTTGAGCAGGCTGTCCACCTTGGAATGGACGTCATGCGAATACCGGTAGGCTTCCTCCTTGAGTTCTTCCGTGCGTTCCTCGATGGCACTCATGTTCTCTTTCAGGTCGGCGAGCTGTCGGTCAGCCGCCTGCAACTTACCCTGTTTGTCTGCCAGTTGCCGGGTGATTCCTTGCAGCTCTTTCTCCAGCCCTTGAATCTGCACGGCCAACTGTGCCGCGTCACCCTTGTTCGCTTTCAGGTCGCTCTCGGCTGCCGATAGCTGCGCCTCCTTTTCGGCTTTCGCCTTTTCGAGGTTCTCTACCATCGTCGTAAGACCTTTGACCCTGCGTTCTGCCAGCCGGATGTCCGATTGCAGGGAGGACAGCACCTCCTGATGTCGGCCAATCCGTTCCTCCATCGTCGTGCATTCCTCCGACAGCATACGGTGGTACTCCTCGGTCGTGCGGTGCCGTGCGCCGGTCTCGGCGATACTCCTTCCTCTCGACATTCCCCACTTCGTATTGACTTCGGCGAAAAAGTCGGTATGGAGCTGCTTCATCCGTTCGCTGTACTCGAACTTGTCCTTTCCGGCGAATATCTCCTTGTACGCAAACTTGCCGTCCTTGATTGGCAGAAGCGTACAGTGGACGTGCGGGTTCAGCTCGTCGAGATGTACAATGAAGGCGGCTATGTTCTGCTCGCCGTACCTGCGGCTCACGAACGAATAGACATCCTTCGCCCAGCGTTCGATGTCACCCTTCCTTTTGATGCGTGAATTGTCCGCTCCTTCCTCAAAATCCACCTGCTGCGTGCCGAACGCCAGCTCGTGCATACGCTCCCGCGAACCTCCGAAGATGATGTTCACGACCGTGCGGTATTTCGGCTCCGCCAGCCCCTCGTTGGGGTCCTTGATGCCCCGACGGTTCAGGATGTCCGCCATCCGTTCGGGAATGCTCCGGCTCGTGTCTATGGGGCGTATTTTACCACCGGGGGCAATCTCGAAGTTCAGCTGTTTGCGCGTCGGGTCGTAGTTGCCCTTTTTCATGGCGTACTTTTCCGCCTTTTCGCTGCGGTTACGCTGGTGCTCGTTGCTTTGGGCGGTGGTGATTCCTTTCGACACCTGCACATCGAGCACTTGTTTTGCATTTGCCATACTGTTCTCGTGTTGTTTCGGCCAATCCTCCGTGTCCCAGCTTGCTGTTCCAGAGGACACCCTTCCCACCGACGTAAGGCAGGTGGGGTATTAGGCTCTTATCTTACTATAAAAATGTATTCTATTGGTACATAGTAATATAAGACAAGATGTAACTCTTTTAAGTAACAAGCAAGTAACATATTCAAGATTGTTTTATGTCTGAGTTTCATTATTGTTTATTTGCAAAAGAGCATAAGGCGAGAGCTTCAACGCATAAACTGCAAGGAGGTTCAGGGGAACGAAATAGAGAATGTGATTAGTCCACCAAACAAAAAGTGTAAACCAATGTAGTTGATGTCCTAAAATGTGGCTACGTTTTTAGAGATGGTTAGGCGAAAGTGCAAAGCAAACCCTACAATAAGGCTTAAAAAATGAAATATTTTCAATTTTTGACGTTATTATTTATTAATTTTACGAATTATTGAAGTTAATGTGAAATGTTTTTTGTATTTTTGTGGCATTAAAACCATATACGATGGAAGAAAACAAAGATTTAAATCGGATTAAGGTGATGTTGGCCGAGAAGAAACGCACCAACAAATGGCTTGCAGAGCAACTTGGCGTCAATGCCGCCACAGTTAGCAAGTGGTGTACCAATTCCTCCCAGCCATCTTTGGACATGTTAAGCAAGATTGCCGAAGCCTTAAAAGTTGATTATACAGAACTTGTAAGAATTAAGCGCATTCATGGCGAAGAAGAATAACGGCAAATATGATTCAGGGGTCAATATCATGGGTAGTGTTCCAAACTACAACGTGATGCTTGACTACATCAGTGATACATATGGTAACACTGAAGGCAGTACCGGTGCCTTTGAGTTCAGAACAGAGAAGTCGCTGCAACGATTTATCTCTGCCATAGAATCCTGTATTCTCAAATTTAGGAATGACACTCATAAGAAGTTGTTCTTTGATGCCATTGCGGACAAAACTTTTTCGGTACAGGAGAGGTTGGTCATCTTGTTCTGGCAACTGACCTATTCAAATCTTCTTTTCTCTCGCATAACGGCAGAGGTTTTCATGAAGGCTGTCTATTCAGGACGTGTTACCATCATGGCAGAGGAAATCACCAGTTTCCTACGTTTTATAAAAGAAACGGAGGAAGGTGAGTTAGATTGGAGCGAAGATACAATAAAGATTTCCGGAAGTAAGTATCTCACCATCATGAAAAAGCTTGGTCTTGCGGATGGTGCTATCAAGAAGAGTATTGTTCATCCAGTCATCACAAACAACCTCTTTGTTTACTTCATTCGCTTTGTCCAGACTGTATCAGGTGACAAAACTCTGCACAATCCGTTTATCATCTTCTCGTTCAGTGAAGAGCAGAATATTATCAGCCGATTGAAAAGGATTGAGAATATCCAATATTGGGATGTCACCCAAATAGGTAAAGAAATAACTATAGATTTGAAATAATATGGCTTCTACTTATATTCAAGAACACAACCGTCTATTCGGTGACCTGACGGCAGCTTTAGGACGTGACCTTGCTCACCTGTCTTCTGAGGCCAATGGCGGAAGGAGTATTCTATTCGTTTATCCACCTGTTGACGAAGAGAAATATATTGAGGAGGCAAAGCATAGGTTCACTGAGGGATATGAGTTCATCGACCTCCGACAACTATTTGTGGAGTTTGTCGATTCAAAAGGGCTTGACAAGTTCAAACGCCAATTCAAGAATATGGGTACGGAAGTTTTTGTCAGTCAAAACTATACAGAGGGAACTTTTTATAGCTTCCTGATGAAACGAATCGTGGATTCTGCAGCAAAAGGCGTCTCTCCGATATTGATACATACAGGTGTCATCTATAAGATGGGATTTTCCAATCAGAACATCATGGAAGACCCGGATGTGATGAAATTCCAGAAACCGCTCGTGTTTTTCTATCCTGCGGTGACGAGGAATGAGACTATCTATTTTCTCGACCTGCAACCAGCTTCAAAATATCGCTGTGTGGTTATTATGTAATACATATATTATTTATGAATATGACAAAAATAAAAGATATACTTTCAATTCGTCTCGAAGATGACATCAAGAGTGTGATTGACCTCAACCAGCAAGACGAGAGTAGCATCATGGATGAACTTGACGGATTCATCCTGACAGAAAGCCTTGCCAAGCATTTGGCAGACTTCTGTGACTTCTTCACATCAAACACAGCCCAACCAGGACTGTGGTTGAGCGGTTTCTATGGTTCAGGTAAGTCATACTTCTCCAAGATGATAGGTTTCCTGCTAAAGAATCCCTCTATTCAAGGTACATCTGTGCGCGACCGTTTCCAGAGCAAACTGATAGGATTACCCAATGCTGGTCTGCTTCAGAACAGCATTAACGAACTGGGACGCACCAATAACCATATCGTGCTCTTTGATGCAGCCAAGACTACCGGCAATCATGGTATCAGCTACATGATGATGGGAACATTCCTTAAATCGTTAGGACTTAACGATGACTGGGTAGGTATCATTGAGTTCAATTTGTTGATGAGCGGTCGTTATCAGGCTTTCTGCGATAAAGTACAGCAGAAGTTTGGTGAATCATGGTTGAACCGCCGCAAGAATATGGATGAAGTGTATGACACCTTGGAGGACACCATGCTTGACGGCTTCTGTTCTGAGAGTGCTTACGACGAGATGCGTGAGGCCGCAAAACTGCGCATACAGGACTATGATGCCGTAAAACTTCAGGAAGACTTGACACGCTATCTTGAAAAGAACTCAGATATCCGTATTGTATTCATGATTGATGAGGTGAGCGAGGCGATTGCCCAAAAGAAAATCAATATCCTTGACCTTGAAGGAGTGGCAGAAGCTGTAGCAGCTCTCGGACGCAAGGTATGGACTATTGCCATTGCTCAGCTTCAACTGGATGATGTCATCAATGGCACCAATGTCAACCGTAGTCTACTCACAAAGATTATTGACCGTTTCAAGAAGCGCATCCCTATTGCCGCTGAGGAAGTGGATATGATTATTCGCAAACGCCTTTTGGCCAAGACTGCTGACGGCAACGATCTCTTGCAGGACTACTATAAGAAGAATAGCGGAAAGATTTCCGACATTACTAATATTGTAGGTACGGGACTCAACAAGACCACCGATGCACAGACATACGCCGACTACTTCCCGTTCTATGAGCATCAGTTTAAGATGCTTCAATACTTCCTGTTCGGCACTCAGAAACTTGTTAAGACACAGGTTGGTACTCGTGGTATGTTGATTTCGGCATTTGACGTACTAAAGAAAGAGGCTCTTTCTGACAAGGATTTCCATACCCACGTCAATGCTTCACAGCTTTGCCGACAAGCAGAAGAAGCCGTGGCAGAGTCACTGCGTAAAAGGTATGACCAAGCCGACGAGCATCTAAGGGAATTGAATCTTAAATTCGTCAAAGGACATGATATGCTGCAAACCATTCATTTCCTGACAAATTCGGGTGCCAAGACAACTGCAGAGAATATCAGCCGTGCATACGTAAATTGCCCAGACGATTATTTCTCCGTACTTGAAGAAGTCAAGAAGTCTTGTAAGAAACTGGCCGACGATGAGATTCTTATCCTTTCTGGCGATGAGTATCGTATCACCAGCGAGACCCAGCAGCGCATCTTTGAAATGATGAACAATATCGACATTGCCAACTACCGCATCAAGGGCGAGATTACCAAACAGGTGAAGCAAATGTCGCTCGTCCGTGGTGCGCAGAATCTGACTGTTGACTCTGTCAATGTAGGATTCGCTGTTCAGTCAGACAGTGGCGAACCACTTTCTACTGGCGGTGATCAAGGCATGAAGGTCGTGTTCCATGATATTCTCAGCGTTAAGCCAGCATTCAATGAGTATGTAGAACACGTTAAGGAAGAAACGCAGTCTCAGAAAGGCATCATCAGTATTGTGCCTTCTTCCGACTATGCTTCTGAGATACAGAAAATAGCAGAGGATATCCTTCGTATTAGCTATATCAAGGAAGTACCCAATCTCACTTCTGAAGAGAAAAAGGTTGTAGAAGAAATTGCCAGTTCTTTGGAAAGTAAAACGGCTCAATTGGAACAAGTCATCGTGAAGTCGTATGCTAATGGTATGCTTGTGTATCTCTATAATGCCAGCATTATGACTGCACAGAATGCAGCGACCGTCATCAAGGAGGCAGAACAGAAGATGTATGGCAATATCTATACCAAGCGTCTTGGTGGTTCACTGAAGGACAGCATGGCTCTCCAGCTGCTGAAAGTCAATCAGAACCAGCTCCAAAATGTAATTGGCCAGCAACCAGACTTCCTGTTTTTCGATACCACAGGACAGTTCATTGGCGACCAGTTACCCGTCATCACAGAAATGATGGCACAAATGGCATCTTATAAGAATGGTGCCGATTTGGAGCGTGACCTTGCAGCCGCTCCTACCGGCTATAGTTTTGGTACGGTATTCTCAACTTTGGCAGCACTCTTCCGTGCCAGCAAGGTTATTATTAAATACAACAATCAGGAATATCACTCCTGGCAGCAAGAGGGAGCGAAGGAACCGTTTGCCAATTCCCGCAACTTCCAACGTACCTCGTTTAAAGCCATCACCAAGAGCCTGAGCTATAATGAGAAACGTGACATTGTTGATTCCTTGAAGGACTGCCGTTACAAGGAACTGACTGGAAACAACCTCAGTTACAACATGAATGACTTTGAGCTTGTTGCAGCCATCCAGTCACTTGCCGTTACTGAGATTCATAAAGTCAACAATCAGATATGTAATGACACAGAGCGTGAGCGCATCTTCCGTCGTTCTCTTGCAGCCAAGGATGTACTTCGACAATATGCTGGAACAGTCACAGAATACAACTACTTCAATACTGCCAGAACGTTCCTTGGTGACAACGAAAATGAGGAGTTCTGCAAGGCGGTGGAGAAGATTGAAGCAGATATTCGCTTCATTGATACCAATATGCGTGAGATTGAGTATCAGAAGGATTACTTCCTCGATGTAAAGAACGAACTGGAGTTTGTGGGTTCTCCCATGCAGTCTTTTGACCAGATTCATGAATCCTATCTGCGGATGCTTGATAGTGATCCTGTACACAATTATCAGCAGATGAAAAAGGAGTACCAGAACGTCAAGGACTTGTACTACCAAAACATGGATCATCAGGCAGAGCTGATGATTAATGGGTATGGTGATTTATTGAACCGCATAGAAGCTATCAAGAAGAATGCTGAACAATATCCTGCAGAGTGGAATACAAGGCTCTATGCTAAAGTTAGGGAAAAGGAAGATGTATGCAAGAAATACATCATTTCGAAAATCCAGTTGAAGGACTACGAGATTCGTTGCTCCAATTGTCACCTTCAGCTTCGTGACATCGTGAGTGCCATCAATATGCTGCCACAACTAAACGTTGACGTAGATGTGATGGAAACAGAGATTTGTACATCTGACCCGAAGCCTGCGCCACAGCCACAGCCCCAACCACAGCCTGGTCCTGGGGATTCCAATCCGCAGCCGCAACCAAAGCAACAGCCTAAGGAACGCAAGTTGCGTAACCAACTGCCAACTGGGCAACTCAGTGTAGTTCAGTACAAGCAATGGCTGAAACAACAGTTGGCGATGGTCAACCAATTTGATATAAACGACATTCTTAAATTTGACGAATAAAAAGAAAAAGATATGAAACTGAATGCATTGGAAATAAAGAATTTCAGGGGTTTTGAAAGTTACAAAATCTCCTTTACTCCCCGTACGTCTGTTATTATAGGTCGGAATGGTGCTGGAAAATCTACATTGATAGATGCTCTGAAAATAGCTCTGAGTTTTATCTTCTCCAACAACAAGAAGTTAGGGAAGGACTTCCTTTCTGCTGGTAATCCTTCTTTGAATGTAAACTCCTTTACTGATTCAGATTATCATTATGACTCGGAATCGGGAACAACAGCACCTGACGCGTCTGTTATAGGAAGAGCCTATTATAACGGTCAACAGCTGAATTGGGAACTTTATAAGCGTTCAACAGCAAACGCAGCTCTATATTCCACAAAATATCAGGAGGCTTTCAATCAGTTTATGCACGAGTGGAAGGTGAACGCTGCTGATCTTCCTTTAATTGCTTGTTTCTCGGATTCATTTCCACATAAACCTACAAAGCAAACACAATTTGCTATTGATAGCATTCGTAAAGATAGAATTCCTCGGAATTTTGGCTATTATCAATGGGATTTGGAGACGGCATGCACTTCAATATGGGAAACACGCTTATGTAATCAGCTGGCTCATATTGCACCGCTTTATACTCGTGCTTCTCGTGTGGCAAGTTCTATAGAAGAATTAGAGGAGAATTATAAAGCAGAACAGTTAGTCAACAATATTGACTATCAGAATGCAAAGAGCGAACAAGAACGTATAAACGCTCAATTCAATCCTCTTCATGAAGAAATAGAATATGTTCAAAGTAGATTGGTTAAGTTCTCACAGAAGTTACCAAAGCTTCTTGAAGAAAAATATTATATAGATTATTTGGCGGTTGAATCTACGGGGGAGGATTTAGAACTAAAAATTGTTTTTAAGAATGGAAAAAGTAAGTTGTTGAATAACCTGCCAGCAGGTTATTGCCGCCTCTATTCTATTATTTTGGACTTAGCTTATCGTGCATATATACTTAATGGGGACAAAGAGCCAACAGGTATTGTGTTAATAGATGAGATTGACTTGCATTTGCACCCATCTTTGGAACAGGAGGTTGTCCAGTGTCTTGCAGAAGTGTTCCCTAAAGTACAATTCATTATGACTTCCCATTCTGCTGCTGTAATTGCTAATCTTGACACAACAAAAAAAATACAAGATGAGGAAACTGGTGAGCTTGTATCAGCAAACCAGTTGTTGTTTATGCAGGAAGACCAAATAGAAGCAGAAATCCTACCTGTTATCTACGGATTAGATTATAATGCAGCCCTAAGGGATTTCATGGGTGCTCATTCTCAAAATCAAGAGATGAAGAAAAAAGGAGATGATTACCTTACATATTGTTCGTTGGGAATGAAACAAGAAGCAGACGCTATCATTGATAAATTAATCGCAGATTTGGGTTCAGACCATGAATTTGTCAAACAACTAATTGATAAAGCAAAAGCATATGAGGTACATTGATAAATATCGGATGCACGCTGCAGCTCGCGCTATCAATGTGCGTTTCTTGCAAGATTGCTATAGAAATGACATCAATAACCCGATTCCGTCTCCTGCTCATCCCAAACTGTCTTATGATGATTTCAAAAAATCATCATATAGAGATGGTGTTAGTGGGTGGAAAAACTTGTTGCTTGAAGAACAGAAATCAGAAGGTCATGCAAGGTGTTGTTATTGTATGCGCAGGCTTAACCCAAGTAAGGGAAAGATGAACTACGAGCACATAATACCACGATCGCTTTCTGGCGCAGATGGACAGGCACAGTATACATATTACTCTTCAAAAGCGCAAGCGTTGCGCGATCATGTTATAATGGCAGACGATTTTGTAACAAAAACCTTCAATGCCGTTAGTGACATCAATAATGAAATAAGGATGCCACATATTACAGGATTATCAAACCTTGTAGTTGCCTGTAATGGGAAAAGAGATTCTTGGGTGACTACAGGGTGTTGTTGTAATGGGAACAGAGAGGATGATAAGATTATGCCTATTATGCTTATGCAAAATGCTGATACGGATGTCAAATATGATGAAAATGGCATACTAACGATATCATGTAATGATGGCACTTTGGACAAAATTATCAAAGAACTCAATGAAATAACACTACAAGAAATTAGATCTGTATGGTATCATCTTAGTCGTGTGAACAAAGATGTCGCCCATGCAGAAACAATGCCAAAGATTGAACGAGCAAATTGGTTCAAAGAGGCTTATAAGAAAAGTAGTTTTATAGATATTCCCGAAGAGGCTAAACGATACAGCTGTGTACTTGATAACACAGAGGCTGATACGTATTGGCACCTACTCTTGGCATACGACTGGTTTTACTATTATCCAGGGTACGCAAGACAAAGAGCTACTGCATAATTAAAAACAAGAATAAATATGAAACTTATCAATCATGTTCTCGACATACGCCGCCTGATTCAGCAGGCATTTGATAATCGTTTCTCTCGCATGGGACTTCGTAAGGAGGCTGCCTTACCTGTAGAGCAGATTCCGGCAGAGCATCAAGAGAAGCGAAGGAAACTGGATGAACTGATGAGCAGCCACCTGAGCGAGTTGGGTGACTATGAGGATGCGCGTCAGGCTGCCATCAACGAGTGTGTCTTTACGCTCTTCAACCGCATCGCTGCCATCAAGGTGATGGAGTCGAAGGAATTGTTTCCTGAGATTATCACCCGACGAAAAGAGAATGCGGGACGTTCTTTTGAGCATAATGTGTGGTTAGAGAATCATTCGGAGGAGCGCAATGCGGAACGTGAGGGATTGAAGCATTTCCTCAGTAACCAGTTCGACAATCTTGGTGAGCATATTCCCCTTTATCGTAAAGACTATCCATACGCATTGATGCCAACTGCTGATGAACTGAACGAGATTATCGAGCAGTTCAATGCCATAGAAGCGGATGCTGACTGTGGAGCCGATGTTTGGAAGGGTGACGACATCCTTGGTTGGCTCTACGAGAACTTCAATGCCGTAGAGAAAGAAGCATTGAAGCAGAGTGGCGAGAAGACAGAATATAATAAGGTGTCGCTTCAGAGCCAGGTTTATACGCCCCAATGGGTAGTGAAGTTCCTTGTTGACAATACGTTGGGTAAGGCATATATGGAGATGTTCCCCGACAGCCGTATCAAAGAGAAGTACCAGATAGCCAATATACCTGACCATCAAGTGCGCCATCCCAAGGACTTGCGCCAGATGCGACTGCTCGACCCAGCCTGTGGTTCTGGCAACTTCCTGATTTATGCTTTCTCGCTCTTCCACGACTTGTACGTAGATCAGATGGAGAACTACGAGCGTGACTACAGCCGTCGTGATATTCCAAAGATGATTGTGGAGAACAACCTCTTCGGTGTTGACTTGGATGAGCGAGCAGCACAGATATCTCAGATAGCACTCTTTATCAAGGCGCGTGAGTTGGGTGGTCATCGTAGCCATTGGCCTGCTTATACCAATGTAGTGAGCACTCATTTCTTCCTTGATGACTATGAAAAGGTTAAAGACACCTTTGAGACTATAGACAATCTGGACGAGTCTAAGCGTATCATCATGCAGATGATATGGGGCGACCTGAGCAATGCCTATAAGTTCGGCTCGCTGGTGCGTGTGGATGAGACTTTGGACAAGATTCTGCCCAACGATTCTAACTACAATCTCTTTGCACAACAGGAGATGGAAGATATGTTCTCCTTTAAGCAGCAATTCATGAATCAGCTGCGGCAGAAGGTGAATGAGCTTGGCGAACTTGGCAGCAATGCCTATACGCTGGCAAAGACTAATGATGCCATCTCGTTCCTCGAAATCATTGCCAACAAATATGATGTAGTGGTAGCCAATCCTCCTTATACAGATAGTGGCGACTTTGGTTCTGAACTGAAAGCGTTCATTGAGGAGAACTATAAAAAGCCTTTGAAGTTCAACAGCAACCTCTATGCTTGCTTCATCAAACGATGCTGTGAATTAGCTGAGGATGATGGAAAGGTAGGAATGATTCACCCTCACACTTTTATGTTTATCAAGACCTTTGAGGATGTGCGTAAGTTTATGCTCGAACAGACACATATCAATGTGATGGTGGACTATGGACTTGACCGAGTGAATCTGTTTGGCCCAGGCATCTTGCTCGATGCTACGTTCTATACACTTGACATGAACATCAAGGATAAGACTGCCGGCATTTACTTTAATATCACAGCCAATCAGCAAGAGAAATTCAAGAAAGGCTCGCTGGCACAGGCATATTCTGACTATCTAAATGGCCAGCCCAACGACCGTGTTTATACCCTTCCTCAATCGAAGTTGAAGGGCATCAAGTCATATCCTTTTATCTACTGGATTTCTGATGAGTTCAGAGAGAAGTTTGGAGGTCAATCTTTGAATGATGTTGCAGACCCCAAAGTGGGCATTAACTCCGGAGGTAATGAACGATATGTTAGATTTCATTGGGAGGTACAGAATCTTGATGAGTGGATTCAATATTCTAAGGGTGGCCCATATAATAAATGGTTTGGGAATTTTTGGGTTCGCATTAACTGGAAAAATGACGGAAAGGAGATCAAAGAGAATCCCAAATCAATCCTTCGCAGTAGTGAATTCTTTTTCAAAGAAGGAATAACATATTCTGCCAGCGGAAGTAAGGGTGTTAGTTTCCGATATTTGCCTCCTGGTGGAATTGCAGATGTAGGTGGCTCTTGTATTTTCCCACATAATAGTGAGAATCTGTTTTCTCTTTTGGCTGTATTAAATTCACCATTAATTAGGTATATTTCAGACTGTTTGAATCCGACTGTTAATATCCAAGTAGGAGATATGCAGAGATTCCCTATTGCAATGGCAAATGATGATATGAAATTGTCATTATTAGCTATACAGAACAGGGATATAAAAAAATATCTTTGCTCTTTCTCACTGATAGAATTGGATTATAAAGAAAGCCCTATCAGCACATCTGTTGATGTAATTATTGGTATATCCAATTTCTTTAATAAAGAGAATTCCCTACTTACTCAAATACTCCTCAACGAGAGCATCATCAACAAAACCGTCTTTGAGGTCTATGAATTGAGTGAGCACGACAAACAGATGGTGTTGGACAAAGAGGGCATACCTGTTGGCGACTTGCCAGTGAGTCATGAGGCAAAGGCTGCTTATAAGCAGTGGCTAATGTCGGAAAGCGAGTTCAAGCCAACGAATGATGTACTGGAACATTTGGAGAACTTGGAGGAACGTGATGACCTGCCAAAGATTACAGACTTCGATACGCTCTATCAGAATAACAACGAATGGGAGGAGTTCTGCATCAAGCGAAATGTGAACCCTGTAGAAGCATGGTGGCAGTTCAAGAATGCCAATGTGCTGCCCCCACAGCGCACACAGGTGCTGGCCTTTGAACTGATTACCGATGTCATCCGCACCGTGCTGGCTAAGGATGATGATGGCATCATCCCTTTGGGCGACCGACTCGGCGAGGAACGCCTCGCTATCCGCATAGAAAAGGATATGATGGAGCGTGGCTACTCGGCAGCTCAGTTCTCGCAGGTGTGCCAGTTGTTAGGTTGCGGCTTGGAGAAATATCTGCAAGAGCGATTCTTCCAGCAACTCAGCGACCACCTGAACCTCTTCATGTATCTGCCCAAGACTCCATTTATCTGGCACCTCAGCAGCGGGTCACATCACGCCATAGAACTTTACATCAGCATCTATAAGTGGAGCCGCGATGCCCTGTATCGTGTTCGTTCTATTTATGCCGCCAACCGTGAGGCTGCCCTTAGTGATCGTCTCAACTCCATTGATACCAGCAACACAGAAGGACGCATGGAGGCACAGGAACTTCGTGCCACACTGACAGAGTTACAAGAGTTCTGCCAGAAAGTGGATGACCTTCTCGCCACTGGCTATGACCCGAAACTCGATGACGGTGTTGGCAAGAATATTGCACCGCTACAGAAGCGCAAGATGCTCAGCTACGAAGTGCTCAATGCCGGACAGCTGAAAAAATATTTGAATGCGGATTGGTAAAAGAAGTATTCAGTTTCAATGAATTGTAAAAAACAAAACGACTATGAGTAAGATAGAACAGTTATATGCAGAATGGCAAAGCTTGCAACCGTTGAAAGATGAATATCAGCAGAGGCTTAACCGTAAGTTTATGTTGGAGTTTAACTACAACAGCAATCATTTGGAAGGCAATACGCTTACCTATGGGCAGACAGAGCTGCTATTATTGTTCGGAAAGGTAACCGAAGCTGCCAACATGAAAGATCTGGAAGATATGAAAGCCAGCAATGTGGGGCTAAATATGATGAAAGAGCAGGCTCTTTCTGAATATCCGTTGACAGAGACTTTCATCCGACAACTGCATAAAACCCTACTTCGAGAGGACTATACGGTATATCGCCAACTGCCAGGAGGACAACAAACATCATACGTTGTTCATGCTGGAGTATATAAAACTCGTCCCAATAGCGTTAGAACCATCACAGGAGAACTCTTTGAATATGCTTCGCCAGAGGAAACCCCAGCCTTGATGACTGATTTGATAAGTTGGTATCACGAAGCAGAGGAGTCAGGTCAATATTCGCTTGCCGAACTATGTGCATTGTTCCATTATCGTTATATACGCATCCATCCGTTTGAAGACGGTAATGGACGTATTGCCCGTCTGATGATGAACTTTATTCTGTTGCGACATAACTATCCGATGATAGTTGTGAAGAGCGCTGATAAAGAAAACTATTTAAGGGCTTTGAGCCAGTGTGATGGTTTTACAGGAACTGCCCCTTCTGCTGGTGCACATGCTGAAATAAAAGATATTCAGCCTTTTGTCGCGTATATCGAAAACTGTATGGAGAGGGCACTCAATACCTGCATCAAAGCAGCAAAAGGTTTGAGTATCGAAGATGATGATGATTTCGCCAAAGCATTGAAAATTCTGGAACGTCAGAAAAGACAAGATGTTGCTGCAGAACAATCGAAAATCAAATTCAGTATGGATGAGGTTTGGAACGTACTGGAATTTGTGTTTTTCCCTATAGCCAATGAGTTTAATAAGACTATAGACCAAACGGCAAATGTTTTTAGATTCTGCCAGACACAATCATTTTGCCAAATCTCAAAAACAAAGGATTGGATTGGCGGACTGGGACTTGGAAAAGTTTGCAGAGGTACAACAAATTCTCAGATTATTGATTTCGTAAGAAATGCAAAATCTATGTGGTACTATTGCGAACTAATGAACCCAAGGCATCCTCGGGCTGTAAATTTTGAGATAAAGAAACAATTCTACATCACATTCTTTGATGACCACTATTTTGTGGATGGTATTCTGAATAAGGATTTCCCATACGGCAAATATCCGTCAGAGGCGGAGAAACAAGAAATTATATCACAGTTCAAGGAAGACATTCTAAAAGAACTTCAAGATAAACTGTAATCAAATAATTCTATGATAGGAATTTGGTTTAAAGAAGACATAGAGCGCATATTGGCAGAGCATCGCTACGTAGTGGTGACAGATGCCTATGGTGAGGGTGAGTTCCTGCTAAAGTATCTTTCAGAAGACATCAAGCAGCTACCCATCAGCAATGAGTACAGCGAGATAGAGGCGAAATATCTTGCTGAGTCGAAATATGCGGACAGCCCTGTTCTCTTCTATGTCAAAAAGAAAGCGGTACAATTGACTTTCTTGCAGGAATACGTACAAACAGGAGGATTGTTGGTTCTTGACGACATGGAGGTGTATATCAAGCAGAAACTGTTTGAAGCCACTGGCAAGAATACTCATCTGATCAAAGACCAGCTTCTGCTTGCCGCAAAACTTAGTGAGGGCAAGAATAAGAACTGGTGGCAGTCTGTAGCTGATGGTATTACTGAGCCACTGCGATTGGAGGACTGGCTGCTTGACTTCCTTCATGCACCTGCCGCAACCCGTCAGAAGATGGATGAGACGGTGTGGAATGTGTTCAGAAGTGAAGTGTATCGCCTTATCAATAAACCTCAAACGGAACAGCCAGCCGAAGCGATGGCACAGGAGGTGGTAAACACTATCCTACAGTCGTTGGCTGACAATACGATAGAAGGACTCCTGCAGGAAGTCTATTACCAATGGGCTGACAGCACAGAGAAGATAGATACGCTACGGAAGTATGCTGACAACTATGCACTTCCAGCAGACATCAATCCGTTGAAGGCTCATCCCAACCATCCTTTTTCAGCACTTGACCGCGAGTTGATGATGATGCTCAGCAATGCCTTGAAGTTGTATCAGGACACGAAAGAATTGACCAAATTCATCAAGCAGCGCACACAAGACAGGAAGGCAAAAGCATTCAAACCGCTATGGTTGCAGAGTGTCTGGCTGCTTTGTACGTTTAAGGTAGAAGGTCTTGATGCTATCTCTACCTATCAAGATGTCGCAACATATTATAGACAGCATTTTGCTACTCTCGATACAGCCATGCGCCGTATCTATACAGATTGGCTGAACGATCCAGCTACCTTGCGTCCGCTACAAGAACACTATACCATATTGAATAATGAACTGCTGACATGCTGGTTCGACATAAAAGAAAATTATGTCTCAACACAGAAGGATATTGTAATCAATGCTCTTTCTAGAGACAAACGTACAGCAGTTATTGTCTGTGATGGACTGCGTCTTGAAATAGCAGAAGCCATTGTTAATGGCATTACCGACAAGAATGTGAAGATAGACAGGAAAACAGCACTGACGGTTCTTCCTTCTGTAACTGAAAACGGCATGAGTGCTCTATTCGGATGTAGCGAGCCAACAATGAATGCTCAGACCAGATTTAATACCTTGAAATCGGTCTATGATGATGTGGTCATCATGCCCCTCAATATGCTAAACGATGGCGTTACTGCCAACCGTCTTGTACTCAATTATGGAGATATAGACGAAGTGGGTGAGAAAAAGCAAATGGGTGCACTAAAGGACATTACGAACTACGAGCCGGAACTCAGAGAGAAGATAGCCCATCTGTTCCGTCTTGGGTATAACAAGATAGTGCTTACCACTGACCACGGCTTTGTTCTCACGGGTCTATTGGACGAAGCGGACAAAGAACCCCGTCCTGAAGGGAACATCTTGAAAATAGAAGAACGCTTTGTGTTGACAGAGGAGCCTCTGACAACCTCAAACCTGATTGAAAAGGCAGGACGTTACTTCAACAGTAACTATCAGTACTATGCCAAAACTGATAAACCATTTAAGACAACAGGCAGGTATGGTTATTCCCATGGGGGCTTCACTCCACAAGAGTGTATCATTCCCGCATATGAGTTGAACATTGAGTCAAACGACATGGCACTGAGAGTGATGATTTCCAACAAGAAGGAGCTTAAAGCTGTGACAGGAAACTATTTTACAGTAAAATTGCTTGCAGAAGGTTGCGAATCAGATCTTTTCCGCAATGAGCGTAAAGTAAAATTGTTACTTTATGCTGGCAGTAAATTGGTCATCGGGAATTTGATATACTCGATGAAACCTGGTGAGACAGTGAATGTAGAGTTTGAGTTAGCTCATGGCATTGACAAAGTTATTGTTGTGGATAAGGACACTTCCGAACAGATTGATAGCTGTGCCATCAACAAATCACTGTCAAGAGACATTGATGACCTATTTTAACGATTAAAGACTACCAAGATTATGATAGAGCTTGATTCTAAGTTGTTAGACCAATTCAAAGGTTATGTAGTCCGCAAGGATGTCGTCCGTTCTGTGAAGGGCGGTGCCAATGTTCCTGTCTTTGTACTGGAATATCTGCTTGCTAATTCTTGCAGCACGGATGATGAAGAAAAGATTCAGGAAGGAATTAATAATGTGAAACGTGTTTTGCACGACCATTATGTCAATCCAGATGAAGCGACTCTTGTTCAGGTAAAGATACGAGAACAAGGAACCTATAAAATCATAGATAAGATAAGTGTTCGCCTTGACCCGTCCAAAGACAAGTATTGGGCGGAATTGTCTAATCTGGCCATCCGTGATGCCAATATCTCAGAAGAGATTATCAGTCAACACGAAAAGATGATGACGGGTGGAATATGGGCAATCATTGACATGGATTACGATTCAACCCAGATGATAGGGAAAAAGATATTCCCCTTTGTGGTCAGCAAGGTACGCCCCATCCAGCTTTCCAGTTTTGAAGAAGAAAGGATAGCCAGAGCCCGCAGTCTGTTTAATAACGAGGAATGGCTTGATGTACTCCTTCGTAGTGGCGGATATGAGCCAGAGTCGGAAGGGATGACTGACCGAATGAAAATGCTGCTATTATCACGCTTTATTCCGTTGGTAGAGTCGAACTTCAACATGGCGGAACTTGGTCCACGTTCTTCAGGAAAATCTTTCGTTTTCAAAGAGCTTTCACCATACTCTATGCTTGTCAGCGGTGGTCAGGGAACGGCTGCTTCCCTGTTCGTCAACAACTCCAGTGGTCAGATTGGAGCAGTCGGCAGATGGGATGCCATTTGCTTTGACGAGTCAACGGACGAATTGTTCAAAGATAAGGAGGTGGTTCCTCTGATGAAGGATTACATGGAAAGCGGCAGCTTCTCCAGAGCAGGAAAAGCAGGTGAGAAAGCGGCCAATGCTTCTATCATCTTGAATGGCAATATCAATCAGCCTGTCGAAACGGTTTTGCAGACATCACATCTTTTCTCCCCTTTCTCGGATAAAATATGTAACGATACAGCCTTCTTGGATCGAATTGGATTCTTCCTCCCCGGCTGGGAGGTGATGAAGTTTGCACCCTCTAACTTCACTAATCATTTCGGCTTTAGTACAGATTTCTTCAGTGAGTTCCTGCATTCTCAGCGGAAGATGACCTATACAGATGCTATTGACAAATATTTCACACTTGGAGCACAGATGAAGCAGCGCGACACGAAACCTGTACGCAAGACTGTTTCTGGCTTGATTAAACTGATGCATCCAGATGGAAACTTTACCAAAGAGGATGTGCGTAAGTATCTGGTTTGGGCTATAGAAATGCGTCGTCGTGTGAAAGAGCAATTGAAGCGTATCGGCGGTATGGAGTTCTGGGACACTAATTTCTCCTATATAGATAAAGAAACACAAGAAGAGTTTTTCGTGTCTGTTCCAGAGGAGCGTGGCACCAATCTAATTGAAGATGCTCCACTTCAGCCAGGCACCTGCTATACGTCTACAAGCGATGGTGATAAGGTATCTCTCGTAAAAATAGAGGTAATTACTATGCCTGGCAACGGCAAGCTTACGGTTACAGGCAGTAGCTCGACAGAGGCCAAGGAGGATATAAAGAATACATATAATTATATCCGGGCCAATGAAAGGGCTATCCTTTCCCAACAACATTCTTTGATGCATCTTGATGTAACAGTTCAAGTGACCGTACTGTTGGGGGTAGGTGTTCACAAAGGTATTGGAGGTGCTGTTTTTGCAGCCATCGTATCATCTGTCTTTGGGCGGAATCTAAAATCAGGTCTTGGTGTCATCGGCAATATAAGTATCGGTGGCGCTATTGAGCGTGCTCTGAATTTCAACGACCGTGTATCAATGCTTTCTGAGAACGGGGCTAAGAATGTATTGGTTCCAATGGATAACCTTGCTGAAATGGCAACACTTCCAGCAACAATCCTTGGCAAGACTGATATTCCTTTCTATGCGAATACACAGATGCTCATTCAAAAGATGATTTAGACAATTTACACATATTAATAACGATATGAGTGAATCCGTTGTTGTAATAGTAGATTTTGACAACTTTTTTCCTGGTCAGTTGCATAATTATACGATTCAAGAATTAGAATCGTTCTTCACTAAAATTATTAATTTAATTTTTAGTGAACATAACGATACACATAATATCATTATCAGATTATATGGGGGCTGGTATCAAGGAAATGTATATACTCAAAAAGCATCACTTCTGGCTACTTATCTGCAACAAATAGATATCTTCCCAATAATTACAAATACAGGAAAAGTAGATGGAAGTATTGCTATTGCCGAACAACAATATGGACTTGATTTTGTTTGGTATAATACATTTCAGAAAAAGGCCGGTCTTCAAAAAGTTCTTATTGATCATACAAAAGAAAGCCAAATATGTTCATCAAATTCGGGGCAATGTCCTGTACGGATTCTGCAGAAGTTTATTAAAAACAAAGAACGATTGTGTAATAATAATGGTTGTACTACAAAACACCAAGAAATATTATACAGGAAAGAGCAAAAGATGATTGACACAATGATGACCTGCGATGTTATAACTTATAGTTCAGAGCCAACAGTAAAAGCTATATATATAGCTAGTGATGATGTTGACCTTTTTCCTTGTATAGCAATAAGTAAGGTTCGCAATGTAGACAAGGAAATAACGCTTCTCATGAAAAATGGTTTGCAAGAACCACTATATTCAAATATTCTATCCAATTGTAATGCTAAAGTCAAAACATTAATATGAGAAAGTCACTTCTTAATCAGTACATTCAGGAAATCCTCACATTCGCAGATGATGAAGAGGATGTTGTGATTGAATCTAACAAGATAACGTTTGAACGACTAAATCAGATTATTTCAGTTCAAATAGAAACCATAGATGATGCAGTATACATCATCTACAACAATTCACGATATCCGTATAGAACTTTTCTTGCGAAGGAATTAGCTCATTTGGATATAATGGCCTCCAAAATTGTACAAAAGTATGCTAATGAAGATGAAAGGATTTATGTTGATGCCCAAGCAACAGTTTTTCATAATGGTAAAAAATATAGCGGAGGAGCAGAAAAGTTGTTGAGTGATGAATGTATCAATAATGATAATTTCGATACACGCATTTGTTTTGTTACAGCAGATGCTGGTCATGGAAAAACAGTCCTTCTACGACACTTGCAATATATAAATGCCCTTTCATACCAGAAATGCTTATCAAATCATATATTGTGGCATATTGATTTGCATGGGCGCGATTTGCTTAGATTAAATGAGGCAATGATGTATGAAATAGGAGTGTTAAGATTGTCTGGTCTTTATTATAATTCTATTATTACGCTAATTCGAAACGGACTAATTGTTTTAGCCATAGATGGCTTTGATGAACTTGCTGCTGAAATTGGTGGTGAAAAAGTACTGGGCTCATTAACTAATCTGGTTACTGAATTAGATGGACAAGGTACCATAATTGCTGCTTCAAGAAGAACTTTTTTTAATACCCAAGATTACTTGAAAAGATCTAAGCTGTTACAAGGAAATATTGGACAAGCGTGTGAGTTTAACGAGATTAAACTACATAACTGGAAAAAAGAACAATGTGTTCAATATCTTACTTATTTTTATAGTAAGGAAGTGGCAGACTATGAATTTGACAAAATGGCTTCAATGCTACGAGATACGGAAAGCCATCCAGTAATCGAACGACCTTTTCTATTTACTAAACTGGTAAATTATGCCGCCAAAAGCGAGCCTATAACAACTCCTTCGGAGTTTCTTGTTTCTGGCGGAGGACAATTTGACAGCATAAATAAGATTATCGAGGCGTTCATTCGTAGGGAGGTTCAAAAATGGACATATTTTGATAAGCAGACAGGTAAACCATATTTGACTTTTGAGCAGCATGTAGAACTATTAACAGAAATAGCCCAAGAAATGTGGCACTCACAAAAGGATTACATTTCTGTGGAAACCATTCAGTATATTGTTACCATTTTGATGGAATTATGGAATATTGAGACTCAATTAAGGCCACAAATAATACGAATTGTCGAATCTCATGCTTTCTTAGTCATCTCTGAAAATGGAGACAACTATAGACGATTTGACCATGAGGAGTTTAAAGATTTTTTTATTGCATGTTATCTTTCACGCATATTGAAAGAATCATGTAAAACACAAAAATTCGATAGACTAAAATCGTTCTTATATCTGTCTCAAATGCAAGAGTCCGTTGCGCGTTATTTGACCAAAATGGTGGATTTTGGAGACTTGAATAATATGGTTTCTTCTCTCATAAAAATGAAATCTACTGAGTGGCGTCCATCTTATTTGCAATCGAACTTGGGCATTCTATTGCCATATTTGTTAGATAATTGTTCTAATAGGGACAGTGTTATCGTTATAGATAATATTACATTTTCTAGTATTATATTTGAGAATCGAATGCTAAACAATATTGTTTTTCACGATTGTAATTTCATAAATATTAGTTTTAGCAACACCAGTCTTGCTGACGTTTCATTTGAAGAATGTACATTCTCAGACATAAGAATTAACACAAAAAAGACAAATTCTTTTAGAAATGTAAGTATTGATGAAAACTCCATAATAAATAAGGTAACAAAAATTGATGATGATAATGACAATGGATATTCTGAATACTCACCAGCTAATATTAATGCCTTTTTAATAAAATATGGAATTCAACGTGGTATAGAAAAGGAAGAAGTCCTACCTATAACAATAAATAAAAAGTCGGAGTTTAGAAAAATCGTTAGGAGATTTTTGAACAAGTTCATTAAATCTTCTAATCAATATGAGGAAAATTTCAGGGATGATCAAGAATATTACTCTATGCCATACAAGACATTGGTCGAAGAGGTAATTCCACTATTGAAAGAATATGGTATTATTATTGAAGTCCATAATAAGAATACACAACAGCGTTCGTCAAGAGCATGGGCATTAAATAATTACGATATATCTGAAATCTTCAAAGCAGAGGAGGATTTAAAATCTCCACTATTCGATTTCTGGAAAAGAGTCAATAATCATTCATAGCATGAAGTATGTTTGAGAATAAAATAAGTTATCCTGCGAACAACAGAAGCGTGTTCGTAGGATTTTCCCGACTTCGTCGATGCGTCAACCAACTCGCTATGTGTTATCCTCTTCAGGATATTTCCTTAACTGGAGGTGGCGTACAATATTTCGATGGACTTCTTATTTGGTAGTATAATTGTGGTGCAATTAATGAATTAAACAATTAGCAAGTAGCTAATTATCGATAGGATATTGATTATTGAAGACAACCCCGTTGTAACAATAGATGATTATAATAGCTTGCTACAACCAGCTATTGCCACGGCATAGACAGGAGGGAAAAATAGAAATAGAAGTTACTTCCTATGGTTGTCTTTAGCTTTAGCCTCTTTCTTGCGCTCATCCATGTACTCCCTGTACTCTTTGACAGGCATAGGCTTGAAATCTTGGTCAGAGAACATGAGATCGATACCTTCAAGCTCCATCATAACATCGGCTTTATCGCTGTAGTACGCATGAACATAGCGGTTGATGTTCTGCTGCTTCTGAAGGATTGCATTGTCTCTGGCAATGAAGAACAACAGTCCGAGGCTAATCAGCCAGACTGACCAAGCAACAGTCTTGAAGAACCCTCGTACATGCTTGCTGGAATAGAAGCACTTAAAGCAATACCAAGGGTACAGATATAGCGAGTTCAGCAATATGTGTCCGTTCTCATCTTTGAATTCAGGCTTTTCATAAGGAAAGAGATTCGCCCTGCCAAGGAGTTCACACAATCGGTCCGAAATGTTCTTGTACTGCCTCTTGATGACATCGCTGTTGTGGTTGAACTTGTTGATGGCATCCGTATTTCGTTGAGTCGCCATTTGATAGGCTTCCAAGGCAGTACCAGGCTTACCTTCTGCCCGAAGCTTCTCTTCATTCTCCAGTTGTGCCTTGTCTTCGTTCGTCAGATGTTCCTCGACGGCATCTTTGATTGCCTGATAAACTACCTCCCGAAGTGAATCCTGCTTGACATCGAGCTGGAAGTTGTCCAGAGTATTCTGGACTCCAAGCAATGAACTATAAATTGCATTGCCCTGAGTCTTATCAATGTCAATATTGACTTCAACAGGTGTGGGGGTGCCCGTTTCAGGCCCTCCTTCACGCTCTGAAGGGGGTGGCGTTTCAACACCCCCATTGCCCTCTGTACTTTCAGCACTTTGCATTGGGGCTTCATGTGAGGAATCTGTAACTGGCGGATTGGCAGAAGTCGAGGACTGGGGCATTTCAACTGCCCCAATCTCAGTACCCTCCTCATGATCAGACTGCGTATCTGTCAAAGGAGAAGTTCCTGACAACATAGCAGACATATTCGCGCCCATGTTTGCAAGCGCATTCATTGAGTCCTTCTTGGACTTGCTTCTTGTGTGTGACATATTGTTTCCTGTTTGATTTACTTACTTTATGATTAGTGCCGTCCTTTTCGTCTCGGCTGAAATTCATTTTGTTTTGCCCTCTGACGCTCACGCTCCCACCATTCATCATCGTTGCCACCGCCGCCACCAGAAGATGGTACTATCTGAGTGCCGCCAGTAGCCAGTTCAACGGCTGCTGCTGCGATGTTGGAAGCAAGATGGCTATCCTCTTGTGGAGCAGACGTGTTGCTCATATCAAAAGCCTCCGCAGGGTCGCCCCAGTCCTTCTCACGCTCTTTTACAAATTCCTCGTATGACATCTCTTTGATGTTATCGTTGAAGTCATCGCCATAGACTGGCTCAAAGGCTTGGTTGTCAGTCAAACGTTCAGTCAACTTGCCTTCCTCAGGTCTGACATACTGACCGCCACGGAACGCCTGAACATCCTCGTCATCGCTGACATCCATAACCTTTTCTAGAGATGAGAACTTCAGGGACTGGTCGCATTTGGCACCTCCGATGGAGAATTTCTTATCAGTGATAGTGTAAACGATACCGAGTCCCTTTCCGTCTCTTGTCGGTACGATGGTAGTTTTGATGCCCTGCTTGGCAAGAGCCTCGCGGAACTCCTTCAGTGACTTGCACTTTCCGAGTAAAGGCATTGCTGCATCAGCAACCTGGTACTTCAACTTGTCCTTGCCCTTCAACGCAGAGCGGTTGACGTTCTTCTTGTCCTTGGCGAAGTACAGTCCGTATTCCTTCGTCATCTTATAACAGATACGTTGTGAACGAGTCTTGTAGAACTTCATGTCGAGCGGTTTTCCGTCATCACCGATGATGTTGAGAGCCATGTGTATGTGGTCATAGTCGTGGTCATCGTGCCGAATGATGATGAGCTGCGTCTTATCCCATCCCATGCGTTTGAGGTAGTCAAGGGCAAAGGCCGTCATGAACTCGTCGCTCTTCGTCCTGTGACTGTCTTTCTCTGAGAAAGCCAGGGCGATGTGAAGCATCTTCTCACTGATGGTGTGGTTCCGGCTTGCCTGAATCTCGAAGGATGCACAGATGGCTTCGTGACTGGCTGTACACAGCCCTTTTGCTATCAGGATGCGAGCGTCCTTCTCCTTCACGTTGTCCATATAGTTGATCAGTCCAGCCGCCAGACTTCCCGTGGTTATCTTTGCGAACATAGGCTTGCAATATGGATTAGAATCTGACCTATCATCTGTGACTGATACTCTAACTGCGGTGTCAGTTGGATGAGTTTCTGAATGCGCCTGTCAGACGAATCCTTGAAGGCTGCATTGAACTTCATCGTGAGCTGGTTCAGATTGTTCGACATGCCGGAGCAGTCCTTCAAGGCTTCAGCCAGTTCCTTCGGTATCGGCTCCACCACCTTTCCATAGATGGTCTGGTGATGGATGTAAAGGCTCAAAGGTCTTCCGCCAGCATCCTCGGTAATCTTCTCACGTTCCTTGTTTGTGAAGTAAACTGAAACCAGTTTCTTCTTCTCATCCTCAGCCTTCGCAGGTCTTCCGCCCTTGGGCTTTACCTCTCGTCTGGCTTCGGATATATCGGGGGTACAATTCTTTTCTGTTGCCATATAATCTTGATTATTATGGTGACACGCATAACGGGAAGCCCAACCGGCTGCATCGAGTTCTGAAATTTTCAGAACACAAACTTGCTCCTGTACCCCCGTTTAACCTATAACCAAGCGAGCTTGGTGCGTTACGGCAAAACGGCTCTCGCATAACATCATAGTGCTGTGAGGAAATGACAGAAGGAGGATACCGTAGGTAGGTATGATTTACGGAGTGTAGCATAGTTTGAAGAGACAGTTAGGGCTTGCTGTTAGATGCCACATTAGTTACTATTATCAGGGTTTGGCGACAAGTATTTGTCGATAGCCAGCGCAGCCTGAAGAGCATCGTCATAAGTGGCGAACTCAAAGCTGACGGTGTTCTTGACAACTCGCTTGCCGTGTCTGTCCTCGGCAATCCTGCAAACGGTGTAGTAGTGATTGTGTGGAATCTTGTCAAAGAACCGAATCACGGACCTTGCAGGGGTGCCATCGGTGGCTTCATGCCGTTCAAGACTAAAGTAAGGGAAAGAAGGAATAGTATTTTCCTTTCCCTGCTGTCTGGCACAATCATTAGATATGTGTTCATCAGCAAGGGGGACATTACTACAGTACATTTTCTCTCGTTTGTCCATACAACTGTCCACATCGGTGCCAGATGTCGGAGCAGGTTCATTTGACGTGTCCTTGGACTCATCATTAGAACCGTTTTGCTCCAACCAGGCATCCGATACCGTCTTAAAAAGGGTTGAAGTCTCAGGACTCTGACAGGCAGAAATGGCTTCTTCTGGTACAGATGTAGCCTTTTCTGCCTGATTTGAAGTGTTATCAGTAACTTCAGCAACGGAATTGGTATCGTTTGTAGTTTCTGCTGTGATTGATACGGATTCCTGATTGCCATCGGTTACAACCGACTCTTTTGAGCTGTCATTTATCTGAAATCTTTTGCCTCTCTTCGGGCGATTGTCTGATTTCAGCCATTCCACAAGTTCATCCTTGAAAAAGAAGAGCTTGTTTCCGCGCTTGAAGTGGGGGATAGTGTCCTTGGATGTGGCAGAATGTATGGCAGACTTGGAGTAGCCAGTGAATGCCACAGCCTCGTCAATGGTGAGGATGGCATGAGGATCCTGCCGGCTTGCTCCGTCTTGAATCCACGCAGTTATGATGCCTAACTTGTCATCGATACGAGCGAGTAGAACAGGTATATCATTGAAGGTGGACATATGCTTGGTTTCTTCGTTCATATACATTATTTATTAAAAGGGTTCGTTACTATGGTGCTAAAACTCTTTCGATACTTGCTGCCTCTGATATGATGGAAGCAAGCGACGCGGCCCCTATAAAGGAGGTGGTCGAGTCAGTATATGTGGCATCAGGCTCATTTCTTCTCTATGCGCTTCGTAGATAGATACTGTTGAGCCTGCTGCTCGATTTCCTTCTGCGATGCAATGCGGTTGCATGTAAGCCAGTGGTCAAGATCTGCCTGTGAAAAGAAACAGAGCTTGCCCATTGGCTTGTAATAAGGAATCGCATGACGCATCATCAACTTGTGAAGATAGCTGATCTTCAGACCAAGATAGGCTGCTGCCTCTGCTGTGGTCAAGAGTGGGTTCTTAATTTTCTCCATATAACAAAATTTGCGTTTAACTTCTTGTTCTATACCATCCTGGACTGCGGTTGTTGGGACCACTGATTATGAATGGTTTTCGACTGCAAATTTCGCTATATTTTCAGGTGGTCACAAGTTGACTTTGTGTGTTTTTCTGAGACAAAACAAAAGCATTATACTGCTGATAATTAGCAATATAACGCTTTTGTAAATTGCGGTTGTGTGGTAAACGTGTGTTTTTGTGTGGTCGCTTTGATGCCTTTATCTTCCCAAGATGGATTTTACTGTCCTATAGAACTCCTTGTTGGCTTCAGACCCACTTCTTTCATCCACATCGTTGTAGTGTGACTTGTAGTAGGACTCGCTGATCTTGCAAGCAGCCAAGATTCCTTTTAGCCAAGGCTTTTTCATCTCGGATATGGCAGGGACACGATGCTTCAGTAGCTGGCTTATGAGATAGCACATCCTCTGCTTCTCGCCATCAAGGATTCTGACAGGCACAAGGGGATTGCGCAGATTCAGGAACTCGCAAAGGTCTAACTTGGTAGCCGCCTCAAATTGCTTTCCGTTACAATGATTGTAGATGGGAGAACAGTCATCGACATCCAGATAGTTGCGATAGTAATCAAGTGGAAACGATTTCAATTCTGCCATATCTATTCTCCTTGTGGTTTAGTAATGGTGTCGATGATGCTCTGAGATATGCGCTGCATGTAGAAGAACAGCACGGACAGGTCTTCAAGTGTGAACGACAGGGCAGCCGAGCAACGCTTTATCTCTTCGTTGTATAAACGATGCAGCTCATTGACCTTGGCGTGGTGAATGTCATACTCAGCCTTGACTGCATCACATGTCGGTTCCAATTCCTTGAACTCGTCAGAGTCACCAGCGAGATAGTCAAGGCGATTGCTCAGACGCTGGTATTCCTTCCAAAGCGGAGCGGCAATGTCAGCCTCTGCCTTCTCTGCATCACGGAATGGCTTGATGTGTGCTTCGAAGAGCGCATCATTGTCGATGCTGTCGAAGGTTTCCTGATTGTCTGTATAGAGTTGGTTGCATCTTGTAACCAACTGATTCAATTCGGTTGCATCGGCAAGCAACTGGCCGATACCCTCGCCAGACTTCAATACACCTTCGGCATAGTCGATCAGGGTGTTGGTGTGCTGGTGCTCTTTAAATAAGAGGTATAGGGAAAGTAGAGTCTCGAAGTCTGATGGAGTAGTGAGAAGCGACTTCATCAGTTCTTCCATTCTTGCCAAACCGGCATTGAGAGTTTGTATGTAGTTGACCATATTGGTAAAATTTAGGATTGCTACAATTATTGGATATTATTAGGCGAATGCCTGGTCAATGAGACTCACGGCATCATCTTTCTTCTTGTTGATGATCTTGGCATAAATCTGCGTGACCTCCACCTTGGTATGTCCCATCAGCTTGCTTGTGGTATAGATGTCCGCACCCAGCGTGAGCATCATTGTGCCAAAGGTATGTCGGCTGCAGTGAAAGGTGATGGGCTTGGTTATACCAGCCTTGTCAAGCCACGGCTGAAGGTAGAGCTTGGTGTTGACCTGAACAGGTATGTTTTCAAAGATCAGGTCATCGTCGGTCTTGTCACCTCTATCCGGCATCCATTGCATGGCTTTCTTTGACAATGGAATGTAGAAAGGTCGCTTTGTCTTGAACATGACAGTATGCAGTCGGTACTTTTCTCCGTCCTTGACAATCTTGCCCCAGGTGATGGATCTGACATCGCTGCACCGCAGCCCTGTATAGCAGGCAAAGAGAAAGGCCTGTTTGATGTGTGGGTGTGGGCTGTCTGTCGCTTCAAGCTGTTGAACTTCCTCAACTGTCAGGTACTCACGCTGACTCTCAGGTGCCTTGACCTTATCTTGCGCAGACAGTTTCATGATGGGGTTGTCGGCAATGACATCTTCGCGCACAGCCATATTGAGGGCATTGCGCAGGCAGCCGAGGTAGTTGATGACAGAATAGTCCTTTAGCTTTTTTCCTCTTGGAGACCGATAGTCATTGCGAAGGAAGTTGGTCAGCCCTATGATATAGTCTCGATTCACATCCCTCATGGCAACATTGATATTGTAGGCAGTGAGCGCATGAACGGTATTGTGAATGAGTTTCTGGTCTTTGACCCCTTTCTGCTCCTGTGCCTGACGGAATGTTTCCATCCAGTCTTTCAGTAATATCTTGGCCCGAATAGATGTATTCTTCAATCCGGCCTTGTTGTTGGTGATTTCAAGAATACGGTTGAGCTTGATGGTGTTGGCAGCACGCATGGTGTTCTCATTCTGTACCTTTGCCTGAGGATTAGTCTCTGGAATGAGGTAGAGTTTCAGGAACTCATAACTGCGCTTGCCGTTCACATAGATGTCGAGATAGAGAGAGCGCACACCATTGGCAAGTTCTTTCTCCCGGAGTCTTACAGGCTCCTTGGTGTTCTTTGCGGATGTCTTTCGTGCCATGTCTGTTATAAGTTTTTGTCTATTAGTTCTATGGAATCATCTATCGTCTTGTTGATGATCTTTGCATATCGCTGGGTGTGACGGACGGAAGTATGTCCAAGCAGTTTGCTTACGGTGTAAAGGTCGGCACCCAATGTAAGAAGCATTGTGGCGTATGTGTGTCTGGATACATGAAAGGAAACGTTCTTTCCTGTAATGCCTGCCAATTCAGCCCAAGGTTTCAGATATTCTTGTATCTTGGAGACATCGAGTTTCTGAAAGACCTTGTCGTTTTGTTTCTCAGGCTCTGTAGGTCTTGGCGGCATCCATCTGCGAGCCTGGAGTGGCAGAGGTACATACACAAGCCTTTCAGTCTTTATCATGCGTGTGCCGACTCTCCATACATCGTTATCAATGGTTATATCAGACCATTTCAGGGCAAGTACATCGCTACGACGTAATCCACAGTTACACGCAAAAAGGAAAGCGTTCTTGACGATTTCGCATTTGCAGGGAGTCTGAATGAGCATCTTCAGCTCGTCAATGGTAAGGTATTCACGGACTTGTTCCCTGGGCAGGAACTTCTCTGTCGGTGTAAGTTTGCTGACTGGATTAAATTGTATCTGTCCTTCGCGAATAGCCGTGTTCATTGCGGTGCTTAGTTCGCTGACTATGTTAAACCCCGACTTGGAACTTATAGGATTACCGAATTTCGTCTTATATTCATTCTTCAGGAAGTTGATGAAGTCGAGACAAAACTGTTTATCAACATCAGTCAAGAGAAGGTCATCATGGAAAAGTTCGAGCAGCTTCCTGAGGCGCTTTATGATAGAGAGATTGCGAACGCCTCGGTTTTTCTGGATTTCACGATACTTGTCAATCCAATTAAATAAGGTGAGCTGTGGCGCTTCTGCTTCTTGGCTCTGGACATACTTGTTGTTGGGCAGCTCCTTCTTTAGTTGCCGATTTCTCTTACGGCATATCACTTCTGCCTTTTTGAGAGTTGCATCGTTCTTCTTTATCGATTTTTGGTCGGATTCGGGAACCAATACCAAGTCGGGCAAACGCTCATAAGTGCGCTTGCCTTCAATATAGATTTCCAGATAAATGACCTGATGTCCGTCTTTGCGATTTCTCAGGCACAATTTAACTGGCTCTTTGCTGTATTTCCTTTCTTTGCCCATACTCTTTCAAAATGTGATGATCAGAAATCGGGTGCAAAGATAAGAAAAATAATTTGAATGTCGCAAATATAAGTAACAAATAGTGGTAATTATAAGGATTTTTAAGGAAACGAAAGGAATTCGTAACATTCGCTTAATATACTTATTATCAAGGTAGTAAATTCGTTTGTTGTCTTTTTAATTCTCTTGAATTTCTTGTTTTAGGTATTAGGCTACCCCTTCCCTTTGTTCCGTGGCAGGCGGGCAAGCCCGCGTGCCTGTTATAAACGGCAGGATTCCCGAAGGGGACCAAAGGCGAATTGTCCGGGGTTATACATTCGGTTTGCGGTCTCCGGTCTGGTACGCCGCCTCCTGTGCCCTCGCGGCGAGCGCCATGAAGGGATTGGAAAGCGCATCGAAAATCTCCTTGTCGTCCTCGTCGAGATTGTCGTCCTCCGCTTCGGGATCGAGAATATACTTGGCGAGCAATCTCGAAATTTCAACGATACCCGTCCAGTCTCCGTCGAAGCGGGTACGGAAGTCTTCCAAAAATTCCGAACCGTTGTCGAACCTTCGCTTGCGTAGCGCCCGCTGCATGGCGGCATGAGCGATACATCCCAAAGCGATCGTGCAGATTCTTACGGCACGTTCGTCATCACTCGCGGCCAAATTGACAGAGGAGAAATTGTCCGGTTTCGGGCAAATGCCGGGTACGCCTGTCTCGGTCATCGCCTGACGGACGAGCCGCTCGCACTCGTATCCGATGTCATCGAGTTCCGCTTTGCCGATTACCCAGTCGGACAATACCGCACGCAGTTGGTCGGCAAGGCCGGGTGTTTCCTGTACATTGCGTGAATCCGCAGGATGTCCGGTTTGTAAGGGCATGGTGATGACGACGCTTTTCGTCAGCCGGGTGCGTTCCAACTGTCCGAGCGCTTCGAGCGTGTCCAGAAACGAGCGGACGGTGGCTCGGTGCCAGTGCCACTCAGATGCGAGGTCGGAAACGGTTACATGACACTGGCAGGGACGGAGTTCATAGTCCACCTTTCTTAAAAAAGGAGATACGAAACCTGCCAGCGATTTGTCCAGAAGGTCCGCGTAGGCTTCTGTCCTTGTCTTTCGCTCGCCGACTTTTTCCTTGAGGTAGTCGAAAACCTCTACGTTTGCCAGTATGGAGGCCGGCATTTCATTTCCATTTTTCATTTTGATTCTTTTTTTGATGGTTTGTCATTGTGAAAATTGTCCGGGTCTATCGGGTCGTCGTTGTCCGCTTCGTGCGGCAACTTCGCGTGATGATTGTCGTGATAGCTTTCGGCAAATGTCTCGGGGTGCTTGACCCACTTGAAAATCTTATCCATGTCGTTTTCCTCCCATTCGGACATGATTCGCACGGAAGGATAGAACAGGGCTGCCAGAAGAACGAAGGCGATGGTAACGGCCAGCGTGTGCAGATGCGGTATGCCGGCGATGACCACTGCCACGAGCGCGTAGATGGCGAACGCACGCGGCCGGTCGAGCAGGTAGCGCAGCCAGCGGTCCGTCCGTCTGTAAGAGGCCAGTGCGGCACACACGATGGTCGAGAACACGATACCGAACTCGCCGGAGTGTCCGTTCGTATAGACATAATGGTACAGTAGCAGTACGGTGAGCAGTACCCACGTGTGGAGTTTGCGGGCCTTTTCGTTGCGGACCATTCTCTCGTAGAACCTGTCCATGAAACGACGGTTGCTCTTGTACAATGCCGATGTTATGCTGGCAGGCATGGCGAGAAACAGGAATTGCAGTATAATCCAAGTCATAGATAATATGAGTTTGAGAGTATGTTAAGTGGCCGGACCACAAGTTCGAGCCGGATAACGCCGTAGGTGGCCAGCCGGATAATGGCTTCGGCATCTCCTGCCGAGAGGTAGCTGTCGCCTTTCTTGATACGGGTCTTGAACGAGGCGTTCTGCTTGCGGTAGGTGGCCAGAGCCTTGTCCAGTTCGTGTTCGGGAACCGTCCACGTCGTTCCCTTGTCGTATGGGGCGTGGTCCTTGTAAGCACGCAGTACCAGCGTGCGGGAAACGAGGTAGTCGGTACGGGTGCGTCTCTTGATGACATGTTCCTTGTAGAGACTGTCATCGGCGACCTCTATCCATGTACGGTACGTGTCGATACAGAATACCAGCTGCCGGTAAATCGTATTTCGCATGGTCCGGTGTTTCAGAAAAAATCAATCAGGACATCCGCACGCTCTTTCTTGTACTTGAAATGCCCGCTCTTGGAGTGCAGTTTCAGGTCAAGGCAGAGGTCCCCGTACATCATTTCCAGCGAATCATAGACAGTCGCGGTGATATGGCGCACCTTGCCGTCCGCCTCCGTCCTGGCGTTGATTTTGAACATCTGCCCGAAAGCGGGGTTTGAATAGGCGCAGGTGCTATGTCCGAAATTGCCCGATCCGGCAGGGATGTGATGGTAAAGCGTAATCAGCTCCATGTCGTCCTCGAACATGTCCATCACCTCCTCCAAGTCGTAAGGGTCCCGCAACGGGAACGTGAGCAGCACGTAGTCGCCGTAGAACTTCGGCTCTTCCATTGTCGTGATGTTGAGCAGCCGGGGCAGCTGCAGGGGAACGGACGCCATGAAGTCGTCCAGAAAATGTCGTAGCATAATCATATCATGTATTTCGTTAGACTTTGTTTTTACAGCGTGGCGATGTGGATTTCGATGAGCATACCGGGCAGCTCTTCCAGCCTGTCGTTCTCCGAGGGGAGGATTTTACGCAAAGCGCTGAAAGCACCGGGCGTTTCCGTCGCTATCCTGTCGAGCGCCTCCTTGTCGCCGGGTGAAAGCAGCGTGAGGCAGAAAGCGTCCAGTGAGGCGTATGGCTGGAGAATCATCCAGATAAAAGCATGGGCTTGTCGGGATGTGGCGATATCGCCCCGCTGTACGCTGTCAAGGCAGGCCCGTACATTCTGTATTACCCGCCGGTTGGTGCGCATGGCCATGTATATCATGGCTTCCTTGTAGGTGATTTCCTGCCGTTCGGCGGCACGGAACACCTCGGCGCAGCATTTTTCCGTATCGCGGGTGATGTCGGACAGGTCCATGTCGTCGTAATCGTTCAGGCGTGCAAGGAAAGCGCGGAAAAGGGCATCCTCCTTCTCGATGAACCGGGTAAGGTCACTATGCCCGTGTATGCCCTTGCGCTGTGTCTCGGAGAGAAGCGTGCGGTACGCCGACAGGAGCTGTTCCTTGCCGCCCCGGTATGCCATGCGGCTGTCCAGCGAGGCGAAGAACGGGCGTATCTCCTGCGCGGAGCGATGCAATTCCCCGTCTTCGGCGTATGGGGAGAAACGCACTTTCAGTGCCAGCACCTCTTTATAGGTGCGCGGTCTCGACAGCGCCAGACGGGAAAATTCCATACGGATGGAATCGTGCAACAAGAGGCACTCTTTGCGCGTATCGGTGTGGGAACGCCACAGCGTGTCCCGTCGGATATGCGCAGACACGGAATCCCTGACCGCCTGCCATTGACCGAGACGTGCCGTCAAGTCCTTGAAAGATAGCCCGTCCTGTGTCCGCAGTTCGGACAGGTATTCCCTGTATATTCCGGCAGGGGTGTCTTGAACTTCGCCGCATGGTTTTCCACTTCCCCCACCGCATGATGTCAGGGTGAAAACGGCAGCCGGTACGGCACAGGTTCCGATAGCGGAAAGTACAATCTTTAAGTATGATATTCGACAAATCATATTTTAATTTCATATTTTGGCTGCAAATCTATGTATTATTTTCAAGACATCTATCACTCAGTCCCGTTTTTTGCCAATTTTTCAATATCGTACTTAATAGTATGATTTTCAATGAAAACAAGTGAAAGAAAAAGGGGTTGAAAAGGGTGCAAAGTTCAATTTTTCGACCAAAGTTTGATGTCAGGTAAAATAAAACTCTTACATTTGCACTTGTTATCATAGCAATATAGATGGTATGGCAAAAGTCGGTTATATATTCAAGGCGGATCTTTACGAGGGATTCGACGCGGACAAAGAGTGGATGCAACAGTACGGGTGCATACAGGTCGTAGAGGAATCGGTTGAACACGAGTCGCTCCGGCCTCAGTGGAAACAGCTTATCTCCAAGCTCGAACGTGGAGATGAAATCGTGGTGCCCAAGTTCAGCAATGCCGTGCGGGGGTCACGTGAGCTGGCCTCGTTCATCGAGTTCTGCCGCATCAAGGTCGTGCGTATCATCTCCATCCATGACAGGATAGATTCAATGGGTAAGATGTTCCCCGAGACGACGGCTGTCGATGTGCTGAACATGCTGGGGGGACTTGCCGAGGAGGTAACGGTGCTGCGCAACTCGTCCGCCCATGCCATGCAGCTGCAACAGAACATACGGACACCGATAAAGACGGCAAAGGTCATGGAGCAGAAAGAGCGGGAGAATACCATCGTGGACATGTACAACAACGGTCATTCGATTGATTCCATCCTTGCCGTGAGCGGGTACAACAGCCGCAGCTCGGTGTTCCGCATTCTCAACAAGTACAAGGTGAATCTCAACCGGGGCAAGTTCAGCGGCCCTTTGGGAAAAAGAAAAAAGAAAGGGGATAACGGTCTCGCGGAAGAGCAGCCGGACTAACAGGTGCGTAAGCGCCCCATGTCGGGGGATGCGCTCTATTTATTTATTTATGTAACTACATAATCCTATAATTATATAAGTATATAATATACTGCAATCCGTACATTATCGTCATGATGGTGTGCGGATTTTCTTTGGTATATTTGTCATCACACTGATTATCCGACTATTACCTGTGATTATACTCTATATAATTATATAATTGAATAAAATAACAAATATATAATTACATATCGCTTTTTCTTGGTAAAACGGATAGAAATCACTATCTTTGCAAGAGGAAAACAATAAAGGAAACATAATAGCGATGAAGAACAAAATCGTCATATTCAGCAACATCAAAGGGGGCGTCGGCAAGACAACGCTCTGTGCGTTGTTCGCGAGCTATCTGGTAGAGCGGGGCTATCCCGTCATGGCAATCGACGCGGACTTGCAGGCATCGTTGTACCGCCACCGCAAGCGTGAGAAGGATGTAGCCCCGGAGGCTCCAATCCCGTGGAACGTGGACTTGTTGGACACGGCAAACAGGGAACAACTGGAGCTTGTCATGGCCAAACTGAAAGAGGTGCCGGGGATTGTCCTCATAGACTGCCCGGGTAACTTGAACGACCGCAATCTGGAATACATCTACAAGTCGGCGGACACGGCAATCATTCCTATCTCGTTCGACGCGGACACCGTGGACGCGACGGGGATATTCGTAAAGGCGTTGAAAACCGTATCGGCGGCAGACCTCATATTCCTGCCCAACCGTATCAACACGTCCGAGAAGAAATCGGAGGAGCTGCGGCAAAGGGCACAGACCACCGAGTTCCTGGGGCTGGTGGGGACAGTCATGCCGACGGTAAAGCAAAGCGTGGCCGTCAAACGGTACACCACCCTGTACCCGCTGGAGAAAAGCCAGCTCGCGGCTGTCGAACCTTCATTCGGAAAAATCATCGAGGCACTTCATCTTAACAAATAGGCACTATGACAAAGAATAACAGACCGACAATAGACAATCCGCTGGCAAGCATGGGGCTTGATGACATTGTTCGCGGTATAACCGCTTCCGGAAATGACGCGGAGGCCGGAGCCGAGGACGCAAACGAAACCTCGGAAACGCCGAAGAAAACGGGCAAGCCCCGACGTGGCGGCAAGAAGGCTTTCGAGGAGAACCTCGCTAAGTACACGCGCATCAACGAGCAAGGCATCGCCATCTGGCTGCCAAAAGAAGTCAAGAAGAAACTGGAACTGATTCGCGTCAATGCGAGCCGTAACATTCCGCTGCGGTCTCTGGCGGCAGCCATTATCATGACATACATCGAAGAGAACGAGGACAGGCTCAACGAGTTGTAAAACAAAAATATATAAATATGTAATTATATAATTATTTAATTGTGTAATTGCATATTTCAATAAATATATGATTAAATAAAAATATATAGCAGTATGGAAATAATAGTAATAATCGCCGTGTTCTGGGTCGTGGGAAAAATACTCAAGGGGATATTCGGCGGCTTCAGCAAGAGTGACTACAGGCGAGACCAGTGACAGGCCGGCATGGTGGTATGGCAGACCGAGGGAATCCGCAGAGAATCAAATGTTTTCCGCAAGGTTTCGGGGAAGGCTTGTGTTTGTCCGGGGGCCAGTGCCACCCGGATGCAGATTTTCGGCACGTCAATCATGGAAGATAAAGTGATAATCATTACCTTTAACACAAATTTATAACCTAAAAATTTCTGGCAGTATGACAAAAGCGGATATTGTAGCCCGGATTGCACAGCAGACCGGAGTGGAAAAGGCAGTTGCGATGACCGTTGTGGAAGCATTCATGGAGACCGTGAAAGATTCGATGGTCGCAGGAAACGAGGTGTTCCTGCGCGGGTTCGGCAGCTTCATCATCAAGAAGCGGGCGAAAAAGGTTGCCCGGAATATATCAAAGAACACGACCATCGTGATTCCGGCTCACTCCGTCCCTGCGTTCAAACCTGCGAAGACGTTCCTTGAGGCGGTAAAAGAGGGAAAATAAAAAAATAAGATTGTTGGGGAAACCGTCAGTGAAACGGTGTTCCGTCCACCAGATAATGAATACCGTAACCATCTTTGAAGGATGTGTTGCGGTATTTGTTTATTGGGCTGGTATAAAGGGAAAAGGGTAAATGGGTATAAAAGAATGGTCTACAAAGGAGATATAAGTGGGCGGTTCCGGTAACAGGTTCAGGACACATCTATTACCACGCATCCTGAACCCGCTTCGGTCGTTACCGGTATCGGAAGTTTAGGCTATCCACTTGTAGCCTTCGTCCGTCAGTTCAAAGTATTCATCCATTCCCGGTTTAACAAAGAACATGATTTCAAAGGCTTCGTTGCTTCCGCCATCCGGTATCGTCATGTCGATTTCACCATTTTGGATAATCCCTCTACCCACGTTATACCCCAAGTTTTCATCCGCGTAGGCATAATGAAACTCAACCTCCTGGAATATCTCGGAGAGCTTTTGAATAAGTTGCGGCACGCTGTCCCAAGCCGTGTTAAACCAAAGGATGTTCGGCTCTTCAAAATATTGGTCGTAAGCATTCCATTTTGTACCCCAAGTGGCAATAGACCACTCGTACCAGGTTGGATAACCGTATTTTTCGAGATTGCTCAGGTATGACGCTCCAAGCTGCAATACCTTTTTTCTTCTCTCTTCCTGCAGTTCTTCCACCCGTTGAATGGCTTTCAAATCATCCGGTGTATAGAACGGCTTTCGCTGCATTGCGGCGAAATATTCCATTCCCAGTTCCCCATCGCTGGATGCGTCAATAAGCAGTTCTTCGGGCATGGGGATAATCCTGTTAAAGTCGATGTAGCAAGGCGTGCCGTCCTCTTCGTTTTCTCCTCGTAAAAAGTTCAATACTTTCTGTACTGTTTCGCTGTCCGCATTAATTTCCAAGCGGTTTGTTACATGATTAGGCATAATTCTGTTTTTTAATCTGTTATACTTTTTTTATTTCACCCTCCTGTCGGCTCTTTATCTCCTGAACCGTTTTTGGGTTTTACGGATGCGGTACACGGTTGTCGGGATAACTTCATACGGTGGCTTTTCCTGCCAAATTACTCTTGCGCAGGAAGGAAGAATTTTGCAGGAAATGCACTTCAAGCCACCGGATCAAGTGCGACAACCTACCTTTGCATCTGATAAAACCAAACCGGTGACAGGATGAAGGGCAAAAGGGAGAAACACGGAAGGTAGAAAATGGTATAAGGGATAAATGCTGAAGATAAAAAGGAAATATGGCCGGTTAGAAAAGGAGGATAGCCGCCCGCCGGAACATATAAAAGGGAACGGGTTGGCACTCCGGACATAAAATAACGAATACCGCAGCCATCACGTAATGACGGTTGCGGTATTCGTTTGTTCGGCAATGGCTTTTCGGTTCGGCAGCCACAGCCTTTGTTCAGGCTTCGCTAATCCGTAGTATCATAGAAATAGCTTAACTCTTCGTCTTTCAGGTTCTCCACAGCATACTGGTTGGCCTGCTCATAGAGCGTGTTGTAGAGCGTTGCATATTCCGGCTTATTCTCGTAGTACTGCCAAATCTTGTGGTTAAGCACCATCACCAGCTCGGTAAGGTACGTGTAGTCTTCTTTCCACTCCTTGAAAGCACGGTTGAACGTGTCCTGAATAGCTGACAGCCCAAATCGGTCGGCTATTGAAAAATCATTCCAAAAGGTTGTTTGCAACTCGTACCCGTTCTCTTGCATAAATTCTCTGAATGTCATATCGTTTCAAATTTTAAGATTGATTTTTTGTTTTCCCTCCGATACATTTCTGTACCGAAGGCTGATTATTTTTCTGCCCAAAGGATTGGTGGCAGGCCCGGGCAAGGAGGACGCGGAAAATACGCTCGCCGACGTGTCGGGGAGGAAGATTTTCCGGCGGCAAGCGCAAGCGGTACTTGACAGGGCTGACGGCCGACAATCGAACTTTGCAGAGAAAATAACCGGGCTTCCGGAATGGAATATGGGGGAACAAGTGTGGAGAGAATAAAACAGAGGGATAGTGAAGAATGTAAAAATGGGCCACCGCTCCGTAGCGGGATGTACGCAGGGACATCCGGTGGGGCATCCCGGAACAGGGCACGACTGACGGTTCTGTTACAAAAGGAGACGGGCTGCGCTTTGTCGGCCACAAGAAAGAATACCGCAATCGTCTTTGAGACTGCGGTATTCTTACGGGTGATACCTTATGCTGCCTTGTCCGGCTTCTCCAGCTTGCGCTGCCTTGTTTTCCAACCGTACACGTCGGCCACATAGGGATAGAGGGAACGTGTTCTTTTACGGAAACCCTGCTCGTCTATTTCACGGTTGTAGATTTTTTCGGCGATACGTTCCGCTTCTTCACGGTCTTTGGCACCCTGTAGAGGACGTAGTTCGTGCCGTCGTGGTGGGTCATCCGGCTCCGAATGTTATAGCCGTCGCCGTACCATTCCGCATATTCGCACGAGGATTTCAGAATATCGGCGATGTTGCTTCCTAAAATCTGGTAGCCTTGCCTCCGACCATGCCACAGCCCAAGGTCTCCGAACACGATAATAACGCCGTCCACCTGTTTGTTCAGGTTGCACCGTTCATCGTCCAGCCAGTTATAAACTTCTTCCGCCCATTCTTCATCGCTGACCTCGTAGGTGTCATCGTCCAGCATTTCCCGTTGGGAATTTTGATAATCCTCCTTTGCTGCTTCGTTCAACAAGTCGTCGCTTGTCCAAATCATTCGTTTCATTGTCTTGAATTTTAATGTATTACTTGTTTTTTATCCCTGTTGTCGGAGGCTTTACCTCGTCCGGCGGGATTCGATTTTACATGCGGGACACAAGGCGAAAAGGCGGGAACAAGGCAAGGAGGAAGCGGCAGTCCCGGACGGTTACATTTGTGTTAAGAAGTATTGGTGAGCTTGCGAGTTGATGGTTGTTAATCGCAAATGAAGCCGCGTCTTGCCGGTTCACGCCCGCCTTAACTTTGCAGGGAAAATCAATGGACGGCGGCGGGTAAGCGGAGAATGGACGGAGTGTATAAAAGCAGTGATTCTGCGGAACGGCAACGAGCAAAACAAAAGCGGTCCGGAGACCGCTCTGTTCTGGATAAGGCAGGAACTATTTCTTGCCTTTTTTCTTTTTCGGTTCCGCAGGAGCTTCCTCCTTCTCGACAGCCGGATAGAACTTGACAGCGGTCATCACGATGCGGTTGTGCTTCACGCCGCCCTGGTCGGCCCACTCTTCGGGCTTGAAGTAGCCCTCCACGGTGAGCAGCGTGCCTTTGGTGAGCTGGTCGAACGACCCGGCATTCTCGTTTTTGCGCCACGCTTCCATGTTCATCAGGGCGGATACGCGGTTGGTGTCCTCGCCGTTCTTCTCCTGACGGGCGATTGCCAGAGGGAAACGGGCTACACTTGCGGTGGTGAACTGGCGGATTTCAGCGTCTTTTCCTACGAATCCGGTTACTACGAAATTGTTCTCGATCTTTTTCATTGCGATTGTTTTTTGAAGTTAATGAATCATTTTTACGGTGCCGAAAAAGTAGGTGCAGCAAAGGGAAAGCACCAAGGATAACGCATAAATACTCTTTATTTTGAGGCGCAGCCCCAAACCGTAGGCGCGATAAAGGAAGATTTGTGCGGTACGCCATTGGTCGAGGTTCACGGAACCGGTCCCGTCTGCATACTATCTTTGCAACGGAATAATGATGATGACTTCGATAGGAAACGGTTGCGGAAAAGGCGGGATGAAACAAATCGTGGCGGGTTCGGAGAACCGAAAAGACCAGTCCGCCTACCGGCACAAGATTACGGCGCATTCCGGCATGAAGCGGAGAAGGACATCGAGGCGTGGAAACGTACCGTCGGCCTCTTGAGTGGAAGCGGCAATAAACGATATGCCGTCCGACCTGCCATGCGCGTTGTGATGTGGAGCGTACATCTGACGAAGAACCGACAACCGGCGTGTGCCGCGTATCGTCAGCGTGCTGTCCTTATCCGACTGTTATATGAGGGAGGAGAAGCAGGAAAAGGGAAAATGGTGGAAGCCTGCCTTTCCGACAAAGCTGCGAAGTGACGCCCCGCGAGTGGAGAGCCAGCTATAAAAGGATGTGGCGCAGCCAAAAGAGAATATAAATGGCAGTTTCGGGGAATACGGAGGGGGGCCGTTTATATATAAACCAGCTTCTATTTGTTATACATTTCCAGTACCCAGTACGGCTGCACTTCCCAAAACCATCTTTTTTTATTATTTCCCCAGTACCGGAAAACAATCATATTTCCCTCTTCCGAAGTATCATCAGGGTCTTTCACGATTGCCAGGACATGGCAAGATACTTTCATGTCCCGGCTATTAGGTAGCTTCATTTCCACACAGTCTCCAACATTTAATATCATGGCGTTTATTTTTCGGTTTTCAATGTAAATGTATGAATTTATTTTATTCTTGTGTGATTCGGGCGTTATTTGTATGGATTATAAATAACGCCCGAATGCCTTATTGGCTGTCTTTTGCCCCTTGATAATCGTATGATTTTCCTTTGGTGGAATCCCGCCATTCCGGGAATTTTCCGACAATCCGGCTTCTCGGAATTTGTCTCTATCTCTCCATCGTTATCATTCTCCTGCCGTATTCCTTGATTTCGTCCATCGTGAGCCATTCAGGTCTTTCGTCCTCTGCGAAACTTTCATAAAGTTTTGTCATGGTTTCGATTTGGGCTTCCTCATTACCAGCCCACAAGCGGTTGGTGTTTCTGTTCCCAAACCCCAAGTAATACTCGCAATCTGCCTGCAAACGACCTAATAACATGTATCTGAAGCGTAAGTCATGCTGTAAAATTTCATCTATCGTCATACTCTTGTTTTTTTAGTTTTTTATTTCTCCCTCTTGTAGCTTGTCGGCTACTTTCGGGCTTGATTCAATTATGTCGCCTCAAAAGGTGGCATGGCTCTTTATGCAGGGTTTCACAACCAAATACGACCTCGGAGAGGTGGAGATTTTGTCGTGAACCGTCAGGCATGACCTTGCATACAAGAAAGACATGGCAGGTACCTTTGCAACACAATTCGTATCAGGCAGCCCGGAAGTGGATAAGCGAACTCAGGGAAGAGAAGAAGATGCTGTAAAAGGAGGATTTGTATGTAAAAACGGGATTGCAGCCAAAAGAGAAAATACAAAAGGGAACTCCTGAAAGGTATCTATCGTGCCGGAGGCATTTGTATCGGAAACGCACGGAGGTTCGAGGTAAAAAGGGGCTGTTCGCCGGCAGGCTTATCCGCATTATGTGAAAATGCGGATTGAAATCGGAAATACCGTCTCAATCCGCATAGCTCGTCGATGGATTTTCGTTGTGTTGTCCTGTTATGTCAAAAGGTCAAAATCGTGCCATCATAACACGATGCTTGAACAGTTTGTTTTTGTCGCTCGGTCGTCGCTGGCTTATCCAGATATGATGTGCCCCGTAACCGAACGTGAAATATTCCTCAAGCTGCGTTTCCTCCTTCAAGTGTTCCATACCCGCACGGAGTTCAGCTTCATTGGCCGAAAAAAGAATCGTGTTCATGATTCTGAAATAAATCTCCGTCGCTTCATCGCAATAGAGACAAAAGCTGTGTTCGATAATTACGTCCATACTACTGTTTTTAATTTGACTGTGTTGCGTCCTGAACATTGGTCATTATAGACACGCCGGATTGACTGAAAATCTCCATAGTCGGGCAACCACCGTTTTCTTCGGGGAGCAGAGGTTCCGATGTCTCGGGCAATGCAAACCATTCGTCATAAAACAGACGTTTGTCGCTAATATTCGACACGTCCTCACATCCCCATGAACGGATAATACTGACGGCTTCTTCGTAACTTTCAGCTTCCACACTGAAATAATCCCGTTCCCAACTTGTAACCTTGCGGTCTTGATAGAATTTGTATTTCCCCATATGATTGATATTTAATTGTTTACTTCGACAATGACCTCAATTCTGCCATACAATACCGAGCGTAGTGCCGTTTTGTCAATGGCGTAATACTCTCCAATGTGTCCGTACTGCTTGACAAAGTACCGTTTAAGAATATCCGAGAAGTCAAAATGATAACCGCTCAATGCAATGCCCCGTTTGAAATAGACGCTTTCCCGCACGTTACGGGTAATCCAGTTTTTCTCCTCTCGGTTCAATTTGCCACCGTTATTCAGACGTTCCCGCAGCTTGTAAACACGGCTGTCCTGTAATGTCGTCAGTTCGGGAACGTCCCATTTGACGAATTTTGTTGCTATCTGTGCCATAATCCCATCTGTGCTAATCATAAATAATCACTTCGTCACGGTATTCTGAAATTTCCTTACCATTTGTAAGGCGGATAACTATGGTGTTGCCATAGTCGCCCACGATTGTCCCCTCCGTGTAGCCCTTATACGGGTTAAGTAACGTGCAATGCAATCCGATGATGTCGGACGGTTCTTCATATTCATACATAGAGCAATGTTTTTGCGGTTATAATTTGATTTCCCATTTTCCTTGAGAGAACTTCCTGAAGCTCACGTACTCATCTTCAAGTTCGTGAGTTAGTATGCGCATATAGATTTCGTTTTTAGCTTCCAACGAATCCACCAGCTTGTTGATTTCTTTTTCCGGGTATTCCCAGCGAGAAGAAAATTCTGCCTTCAAAATATCGTCCATTCGTTCGATATAGCATTCTCCAAAGTTCTCGTTCAAGAAAGCCTCTATTCTGTCAAGGTCATTTTCATTCTCCGTACTTGCGAAGAAAAGGTTTGTTGCAATGTTCGCCATAATCTCAAATTTTAAGTTTTTTTCTTTTTCCCTCTTGTAGCTTGTCTGCTACTTTCGGGCTTGATTCAATTATGTCGCCTCAAAAGGTGACATGGCTCTTTATGCAGGGTTTCACCACCAAATACGACCTCGGAGAGGTGGAGATTTTGTCGTGAACCGTCAGGCATGACCTTGCATACAAGAAAGACATGGCAGGTACCTTTGCGACACAATTTGTATCAGGCAGACCGGAAGTGGATAGGCGAACTCAGGGAAGAGAAGAAGATCTTGTAAAAGGGGATTGCAGCGAAAAGAGAAAATAGAGTTGGATTCGTTTTCTTTTTTGGCTGCACGGTTAGAAAGGGAAGAAGGTGCAAAAAGAGGCGAAAATTCAGTTTAGTTTAGTACATTAGCCTATATATATGCTAAATCAAAGTAAACTAAATATAGGTAGGCATATTTGCCTGCCTGTATGTTTGTGTTTGGACGAAAATGCTTACCTTTGCAAAGACTCCAAGAAATGACTTGTTTTTCTTTTGGCTGCAATGATTATTCGATGATGCGACGTTCGGACAGGACGGGCAGAAATGATGTCGAAAATGGATGAAAGACGTTGAGAGTATAAGCAAGTGCAAGGAAAGAAACGCAATGAAAACAAAAAAATGGGAAATCACTTAAAAGCACAATTTTGTTCCTGTTTTGTTCCCTAATAAAATCAAGCAAATCCATAACATGCTGATTGTTACTTCGTTAAGTTGTATGATTTTGAAAGGTTAGATTTATTCACAATAGATGCTACTGTTGTGTAGGGAGGCGCCGGTTTGGGGTATTTGGCAACAATGTCTTTTACGAAGCAACTGCCCAGTTCCCAAATGTACAACATTGCTTCTTCTTCTTGTATCGTTAACTTTTCCATGGATAAAGTATTTAAATGAATTCAATGCAAATCTACGAATATTTCGTAAAGTAGCATCAAACAGTGAGTTAATTAATCTAAATGCGTTTACTGTATGTATATTCTTTTGTCTGATTGAAAAGAACATGGCTGTTGATAATCTTCTTTTGGTTAAGATTATCTATCTTTGTTGCAATTAATTCTTTTACCTTAAATAAAGCAGAAATATGGGAACAGTTAAATCGTTGTTGCTGGGAATGTGCTTCGTATTGGGTGCATGCACAAGCCAGACTTCTACTGTGCAAACCACAGAGAAGGGAACTCAATGGGAATGGCAGAATGGTACCATTGTTGTCAAAACTCCCGAGCGTCCGGCAGGACAGAAGAGTGTATTGGGACTGACTACTCCGAAGTTGGAGGCAGTCCGTGTGGGTTTTGTTGGTTTGGGTATGCGTGGCCCCGGAGCAGTGGAGCGTTTCACTTATATTCCGGGTACGCAGGTAGTGGCTCTTTGTGATTATGAAGAGGCCCGTGCAGATAAATGTCAGGAGCTCTTGAAGAAGGCATCCATGCCCAAGGCCGCCGTCTATTCCGGTGACAAAGGATACGAGGAACTCTGCAAACGTGATGATATAGATTTGGTTTATGTTGCTGCAGACTGGCTGCATCACTTCCCCGTTGCCAAGTGTGCGTTGGAGAATGGAAAGAATGTAGCGATAGAAGTGCCTTCGGCCATGAATCTGCAGGAATGCTGGGATTTGATTAACTTGAGTGAATCTACCCGTAAGCATTGCTTCATTCTGGAGAACTGCTGCTATGACTGGTTCGAGATGAATACGCTGAACATGGCGCAGCATGGCGTGTTCGGTGAAGTTATCCGTGCGCAGGGTGCTTATATACATAATTTGAGCCCGTTTTGGGACCATTATTGGAAGAATGGAGAAAATGACAAGCTGGGCTGGCGTTTGGACTACAACATGAAGCATCGTGGTGACGTGTATGCCACCCATGGCCTTGGCCCGGTGGCGCAAGCACTGGATATTCACCGTGGTGACCGTATGGAAACGTTGGTAGCCATGGATACCAAGTCTGTAGTGGGCAAGGAGCTGGTAGAAAAAAGAACCGGCGAGGAGTGCAAGGAATTCCGTAACGGTGACCATACCACGACCATGATTCGTACAGCCAATGGAAAGGTGATTGAGATTCAGCACAATGTAATGACACCACAGCCTTATAACCGTTTGTATCAGCTTACGGGTACCAAGGGATTCGCCAACAAATATCCGGTAGAAGGGTATGCGCTTGACGCTGACCAGCTGAGTGCATCGGGCGTTCAGCCCAAAGTGGATGATTTGAATTCACACGGTTTCCTGCCGGAGACGGAGATGGAGGCACTCGTGGAGAAATACCAGCATCCCATTTTAAAGAAGTACGGTGAGATGGCGAAGGAAGTAGGAGGTCATGGTGGCATGGACTTCGTGATGGACAGCCGTCTGGTATATTGCCTGCAAAACGGTCTTCCTTTGGATATGGATGTATACGACCTTGCTGAGTGGTGCTGCCTTGCAGAATTGGGAGAACTTTCTATGGACAACGGTTGTGCGGCTGTGGCATTCCCCGATTTCACCCGTGGTGAATGGAATGTGGTGAAGGGCTACAAGCATGCATATGCAACTCCGGAAGAGGAAGCGGCTGCTATGGAGAAGGCAAAGGCATTTACTGCTAAACTGAAAGAGCAGGGAGCCAAGGAATGGGCTGAAAAGTAATAGCGGTATACTGATAAAACAAAAAAACAGCAGGTGATAAGCCTGCTGTTTTTTTGTTTTATCAGTTTGTCATTTAGTCACTTTCAGCAACTCTTCCTTCATCTTCTCTACTCCCGGAAAGCCGGTTTGTCTGAACGTGGTGTTTCCTTCGCGGTCTACAATCAGATAAGTCGGTACCCCTTCTATCTTGAATGCATCCGATAGGTATTTCCATTGGGCATCCGTCAGGCGGAAGTGTTCGCCGTGGATGTCGGGAATCATATTCTCCCAGGTCTTCAAGGGGGAGGTTTCACCGGTGATGTACAGATATACGATATCCTTGTCTTTCAGTTCCTCCTTCATGGGGGCCATCATCTTGTTTGCCATACGGCATGGACCGCACCAAGTGGCCCAGAAATCTACTAACAATACTTTTCCTTTGAATTTGCTGATGATAGAAGTGAACAAATCTTCGTTGCTGACGTTGGCGTCCACTTGGTTGATGGTATAGCCCGTCTTTTTCTTGTTGGCTTCGAGTTGTGCCAGCAGTTCGTCATTGGCGGCAGTCAGCATTTCACGGTATGCGGCGGGCATGGCGGCAACGGTGGCCTTTTGCTCGTCGGTGAGCGGGGTGAAGTTCTTGATACCCCGGTAGAGGGTGACATTGCGGGCTATGTCGAAGAAGATACCTTTGTCGGTTCCCCAGGCTTTGGCCAATTCTCCACTCCGTTCGACATTCCTTGAAGCCATTTGTACATACTGGTTGGACAAGACTGCCTGCGGCACATTCAATATACTCATATCTTCGTCGGACACGTAGTTGGCGGGTACTTTCCGGGCAAGTTCCTGATAGTAGTTGTTTGCTTCCTCCCGTTTGATGAGATTGGCGTGTAGGGCAGCCGATGTCAAGATGCTGGCAACGGAAGACAGCATGGCATTTGTAATCAGTTTGTTATTGATAGTCAAAAGTTGTCGGGTAGAAGCACTATAAGGCAACTTGTCTATTGCTTCTTGTGTTTCGTCGGATATTTGAAGTACGTATGCTTTGGCTGCATCAATATCCTTGCCAGCCAGTGCAGCTATGTTTTGATAGAGCTTGTCTTGCATGTCGATGCCGAGGTGGTTTCCGTTCAATTCTTGTGCCACGGTTTCCAGCGGTCCGTTGATATATACCATTTCTCCATAGGGTTTCCCTTCGCTGTGGAATTTAGACTTGCGCCGGGAAGCTTCGCGTAGATTGACGTATATTTCTGTTGTCTTGCCGGGTTCCATGAAGAACTGGAGCATATGCTCTCTACCCAAATATATGGTACATGGGGTAGTGCCGGGCAATGTTACTTCTTTGGTGAAACTGCCGTCAGGCTGGATGTCGAGTGGTATGTCCGTGATGTCTCCTTTGATATTCTCCCACACGGCAATACTGATTGGCATTCCCATATTGGGGCGTGAATCCAGGAGTTTTCCTTTCAGCATGGCTTTTCCGTATTGGATGACCGGTTCGGGAAGTTCGGCATTAGGGTCGGCTTTGTGTACTACGGCGTTCTGGGGAAGTGCCAGTTCCGGCAGTTTCTTGCTTTTCAGTTGTATTCCCCAGATGCTGAATCCGTTTTCCACCTTTTCGCCTTCGGTGAAGTCGAAGGAGGTAGCATTGTCGGATAGGGGAGGAAAGACCAACTGGAATTCCGCTTCGCCCGATTCGGGCATCCAAAATTCTTTACCTGGTATGATGCCTATACCGGAACGCAGTTGGTAGGTTTCTCCGTTATTGTCTGTCAGGTAGCTGTCGGGTGCAATCTGTATCCAGTACTTGGGACGATACTTGGCATAGATGTGGAGCACGGTTGCCGTGTCACTGATGACTACTTTACTCACTTCGATGGAAGTCGTGTTTCTTACGATAAACGCTGGTTGGTCAATCACACGGTTTTTGGCTTGCAGGGTACAGCAGATGCACAGTAGGAAGCCTGCTAAGAGTAAATGAATGTGTCTCATATAAATTGTTTTTTGCGAAATTACGAATGTTTCGTAAAGAAACAAGTATGTGGGAGTTAATTGATGTAAAATACTTCCATTTCTTCGTTTTTCAAAGAAACCTTGTATCTTTGCCATCTGATACTTAACACTTAATATCTTGTCATATGAGAACCAGAATTCTTTTGATGGGCTTGTTGTTGGCCGCTGTTGCCAATGCCCAGACTATCTATCATGATGCTTCCGCCTTCCCCCTTCTGGGCAAAGCAACAGAATCTACCCTTACCCGCTATGAGCGTCTGCCGGACTCTCTGCAGAACATCTCCCGCAAGCCATTGTGGGACTTAGGCCGCAACAGTGCCGGACTCGCCGTGCGCTTCCGTTCCAACTCTACAAGCATTTCTGCCAAATGGGAAGTAAGGAACAATATGAGTATGAACCACATGACACCGACCGGCATTAAAGGCCTCGACCTCTACTGCTTGCAAGACGGTAAGTGGATATTTGCCGGTAGCGGACGTCCGCAGGGCAAAATCAATAAGGCGACTATCGTAAGCAATATGTTGCCCGAGGAGCGCGAATACCTTTTGTACCTTTCTTTATATGATGGGGTTACCTCGCTTTCCATCGGCGTGGATTCTTTATCCGCCATTACCCCGCCGGCAGTAGACTTGCCGAAACGTGAGAAGCCGGTGGTATTCTATGGTACCAGCATCTTGCAGGGAGGCTGCGCTTCCCGTCCCGGCATGGCGCATACCAATATTCTGGAACGTTGGCTCAATCGTGAGTGCATCAATCTGGGATTTAGCGGCAATGCCTTGCTCGACCTGGAGATTGCCGATGTCATAGCCGGTGTGGACGCTTCTATGTTTGTCCTCGACTTTGTGCCCAATGCTACCGTGGAGCAAATGAGAGAGCGTGCCGATAAATTCTATACCACTATCCGCAGCAAGCATCCCGATACGCCTGTCCTTTTCGTGGAAGACCCTCTCTTTACCCACTCTCCTTTTGACACCAGGATTGCCAAGGAGGTAAAGGACAAGAATGAGACATTGAATGCCTTTTTCCGTTCTTTGAAGCAACGTGGAGAGAAAAACATCTATTTCCTTGCTTCCCGTGACATCATCGGCCACGACGGGGAGGCTACAGTAGACGGCATTCATTTTACCGATTTGGGCTTTATGAGGTATGCTGAGATACTTTACCCGATATTGGAGAAACACATGCGACCGTAATTAGGTATTACAGCCCCGTTTGTCTGTTTGCTGCCTTGCCGATGCTGTAGGGCAACTATTTGTTTCCTTTAACAAAACAGTCTGTTTCCTATAAGGGAACAGACTGTTTCAATATGGCGAACAAACTGTTTTTATATATTGGAACAAATTGTTCTGATACGCTGAAACAAAGTGTTCAAACGCATGTGAACACTTTGTTTCGTAGGCTTGGAACAATGTGTTACGCTTCTATACTCTTATGCTTCTTATACTCTTCAATCACATGTTTCCTGCTCTGCAATATCTGCCAGCGATATACCAGGCACGTGGTGATGAAGTAGAAGCCCGTTTGTATCCATAGTGCTTGGTACTCGAAAGAGACTTCATTGAGTGTGGCTCCCATGCTGTTGATGCGTACGTAGCCGTTGATGCCGAAGGTAGAAGGGAAGATGTACGAGAAGTACTTCCAGAAAGCGGGCATAGCAGCTCCCGGCCATGAAATGCCGGAGAGGAACAGCAGCGGCACGGAGGTGAACACGAACAGCAGCATGCACGTTTCGCGGTTGCGGATGGCAATGGATGCTGTCATGGCAAAGAAAATACAAGCGGCCAGGTAGGGCAGGATGAACAGAGTCAGGACACCGGGTATCGCTATTTGGTTGAGGCTGAAAAGCCATGGAACCACACACAGTATATATACCGATACCAGTGAATATACCATGAAGTAGCTCAGCCCTTTTCCCATCACAATGCGTAGTGTGCCGTTGTAGTGGCGGTTGATAGGCACCAGGTCGCGGAAGCGGTTCTGTTCGCGTGCCGTCCCGGCAGACAAGCCGATGCCGAGTAGCAGCGTTTGCTGGATAATCAATACCAATACTGCCGGAATCAGGAAAGCGGCAAATCCGTTGGTTGGATTATAGAGGGCGACATCCTCATACTCTATCGGGTAGGCGGTAATTTCGTCCTGGCGGTCGGTGGTATTGGCGCTTCGCTCCACTTTGATGTCTGCGTTCATGGCGAGCGACACGTTGGTGTTGGCAGTCAGCAAGGCTTTGTAATACAGCAGTCCGCTCATGTCGCAGAAGATGCTGACCTGCGTCTGCTTACCGCGTACAATGTCGTCGCTGAAGGTGGAGGGAATGTAGATAATACCGTATGCCCTGCGGTCCTTCAACATCAGTTTGGCTTCTTCCATATCAGCGCAGTAGCTCACGAGGCTCACTTCGGGACTGGAGTCCACTTTCCGCAGGTATTCGCGGCTCAACGAGGAGCGTGAGTCATCCACCACGACAGTGGGCACTTCGTGGATAGTTTCGTTGGTATAGATGAAAGCGTATATCAACGGATAGACCAACGGAACGAGCACGAAGAAGATGAGCACGCCCTGGTCGCGGAAGGTGGTGCCGAATTCCCGTTTCCATATATAGAACAAGTCATGAATGCCTTGTATCACTTTCTGTCTGAACGTCAGGTCTTTCATTAGGGCATGTATTTATAGTAAACCAACGCTCCTTTCAGCCTATGGGCTATAAGGAACGGGAGCATCATGAAAATAAGCAGCGCTACGTAGTTGACCCACGAGTAAATCATGGGGTATCCATTCAGTGCCTGGTCCACATAAATCAGGAAATAGTGGCGCAGGGGGAACAGATTTGCCAATGCCTGCAATACGGGGTGCATGCCCATGGCGGGGAATGACAATCCGCACATGGAGAAAGAGAGTACGCCCCATAGGGAAGCGAAACTGAGTCCCAGACGCAGGGTAGGCAGGGTTCCTATCATCAATATTCCCATGCCTTGCGATGCCAGCACCAGGCAAAGGGTGGCAAGCAGCATCGGCAGGATGCCGCTGTTGCAGGGAAAATGGAGGAAACCGTAGAGGTATACATTATATAATATTCCCATCAGGAAGAAGATGGCGGTATGCGGCAGCAGTTTGCCGGCAAGGGAAATCCAGATGGAGTTGTTGCCCATGCGCAGCCATTCGCGGGCGGTGCGGTCTTTTATCTCGACTCCGATGGAATAGACGGTTACCATGAAGATAAGCAGCATCAATACACCCGGTGCAAAGGTGTTGCACAGATATACGGAGTAGTTCAGCCACGGGTTATTGAGTGGATGCGTATCTATGACGATGGGTTGGAGGAAGGCCATCGCTTGTTCCTCGGTAGCTCCTTTGGCATATAGGGTGCTACGTGCTGCGGCACCGGATGCCAATTCGCTCATCATCTTCATGTCCTTGAAGAGGAGTGAACCTGCGATGAGCAGGGTATTGTTTGTATAGAAAGAGAGTTTGGGCTGCCGTCCGGCCTGCGCTTTGGCAGAGGTACCTTCGGGAATGTAGAAGAAACCGTAAATCTCTCCGCGCTGCATGGCGGTACGGGCTTCGTTGATGGTAGGGTAGCGGGCGACGACGGCTGTCTGCTCAAAAGCGTCCAAGTTACGTATCAGCTGGCGTGAAGTGGCACTCATGTCTTGGTCCACCACACCTACGGGCATGTCCGTAGGAAGCCCGGAGTCCATCAGCGTGGTGAAGAATATGTAGCAGAACAACGGTGCTATCACCATACAGAACAGATAGAGCGGGCGGGAAACAAGACGGCGGCATTCGCGTCTTGCTACATTCCACAAAGCCGTATGTTTCTTATTTCTTTCCATCATCCTCTCCAATAACTCATAACTCCTTTACTTCTTCAATACAACACTCATTCCCGGACGCAGTCCTTCCACCTTCTCTTGCGGAGCGGCTTTTACTTCGAATGTTTTCAGGTCGAACTGGCCGGTAGTCTTGGTCGCTTTCCAGGCGGCATATGTGCCGAGGTCTTTCATATAGTACACTTTCAGGCGGATATTCTTATCGAGTGCAGGGATGAACGCCTCGAATTCGGTATTCATACCCAACCCTTGCAGCAAGTCCTCGCGTACATTGAAGGTTACCCACATATCGTCCAGAATGGCGATGTTCATAATGGGAGCACCCGTGCCCACGAGCTCGCCTACTTTGGGGAATATCTCGGATACCTCACCGGCAGTCTGTGCAATCAGGTAAGTTTCCTTGATGTACGATTCAACTTCGGCCACAGCTCCTTTGGCACGTTCCACCAAGGCAGCGGCAGCGGCTTTGTCCTCGCGTTCCGCACCGTTCTTGGCCATATCATACTGGGCTTTGGCGGCTTTCTCCGTAGCCCGGGCTGCATTGCGTTGGGCGGTAACTTCGTCAAGCTTTTGTGTAGACATCACGCCTTGGTCGTGCAGGTTCTTCACACGCGTGTAGGATTTTTCGGCAATTTCCAGTCCGGCCAGTGCCTTTTGCCACATTTCATAGGCAGCTTGTATCTGTTCCCGACGGGCGCCTTTCAGAGCTTTTTCGTTCTGGGCTTGGGCTGCCGATTCGGCGGCGCGTGCTTGTTCCAGTTTGGCCTGCACGTCCGGAGCCTCCAAAATGGCAAGGGTGTCTCCGGCTTGTACGCTTTGTCCCTCTTTTACACGAAATTCCAGAATACGTCCCGGCACTTTGCTCGATACTCGATACTCCGTTACTTCTGCTTGTCCTTGCACAATTTCCGGCCCTTTACGCAACATGAAGAAACCTACAAGGGCAACGATGGCAATCACTCCCGTCAGCGTGAGGAATGCCAACAACATGTTACTGTTTTGTGATTTTGTATCCAACATATTATTTACTATTTGACTGTTTACTATTTACGATTGAAGAAACTATCAATTATCAATTGTCAATTCCCCCGTTGCCTTTCTCAGATAGATTTCCGTCAGTTTTACGTCAATCTGTGCGTCTATCTTTTCCGATTGGGCAGAAAGCCATGCGGTGTGCGCTTCGAGCACATTGCTGGCAGGTATAACGCCTTCCTCAAAGCCAAGTGTGGCGTATCTCAGGTTCTCGTTGGCTTTTTCCAGGTTCTTTTCGGCCATGGTCAGTTTCTTGGCAGCTTCGTTCACTTGGAAAGCCGACTGGTTGACCTGCAGCTCTATCTTTTCTTTGGCGTCATCCAACTGGTATTGGGCGATGCGTGCTTCCGATTTGGCTGCTTTTACTTTATAGATGCCTTCGCCCCAGTGCCAGATGGGTACCGACACCATGACACCCACATTCCACATCCCCTTGAACTTTTTCTCGAAACTGTTGAAGACGGAAGGGTTGGTTGCCATATAGCTGCCCATTAGTGCTATGGAAGGAAGATATTCCGAACGGGTGACATTTACTTTCTGCTTATAAATCTGCGTGGCAAGTTCCAGGCTACGCACTTCGGGACGGGTAGCATAAACATTGTTGATGTCGATGGCACCGTTTTCCGGAGTAGTGGGAGCCAGGTCTTCCTTCTGTTCGTCTGTGAGCATGACGGGAGTGGAAAGGTCGAGACCACACAATTGGCACAGCAGCATCCGGGCAAGGCTCAGGCCATCGGTTACTTTGGTCAGGGTCATTTCGGCCTCATTCACTTTTACTTTGATGGAGAGTCCGTCTGCTTTGGTGGCAACGCCTTCGGCAATCATTTTGTCAACGTCGCTGTCGAGCTTCTGCAGTAGTTTCAGATAACCTTCTGCCAGCTTCTTTTTATGGGCAAGGGACACTACCTGCCAATATGCCTGGTCTGTACTCAGGATTACTTCCTGCATACCGGTGTTGTGCTGCTGGCGGGCCAGCTCTTCGGCGTATTTGGTAATTTTGTTGTAGGCACGTATCTTGCCGCCCATATATAGGGGTTGGGTCAAGGTCAGTGCGCCCGCATACATGTTGCGGGTGTCTGTACGAAAGGCGTCAACCAAGGATTGGCCTGCACCGTCGAGGGCACCTACCAGGCTTTGTCCTAAAGCCGGCAATTGGCCTGCCAGTTCTGGATGAAGCTGTGCGATGACTTGGGCAGCCTGCTGTAACGGTCCGCTGAGACTTGTACCCAATCCGGACAAGGCTCCTTTCTGAGCGTCGCTGAGGATGGACAACTCTTTTTGACTGCGCATATATCCGCCGCTGGCCGAAATGTTGGGAAGGTAATTAGTAAATGCCGCTTTCCTTTGATAGTGGGCAGCGTTGATTTTTTCCTGGCTTATCAGCAGTTCTTTGTTGTTGGAGATTGCCAATGCACGGCAACTATCCAAGCTTAATGCTTCCTGGGCCTTCATGGGGAAGGATAGGTATGCCAAACAGATGAAACAGAAGAACTTTTTCATTGGGCTATACATTAATTAAGGTGATGAATCTGTTGTTTATACAGCAACAATAATTGCATAAACAACGATGCAAATGTATAGGCTTTCAATGATATTGCAAAATAATTTAGATTTTTTTGTATTAATTCAAGCTGAATGATTGCGAACCGATAAGGGTACCGTCAGCAAAAATGTCTACGCGGTAGGTGCCTGCATAGAGGTATTCTTCTACATCCCAATATACGGTGACGGCTTGCTCTTCTCCGTTGTATTCTATATACTTCTTGATGGAATATACCAGTTCCCGGTTCTCGTATGGGAAGGTGTTCGAGGAACTTTTGGTCAGCACGTCATTGTCCGGTTTGGTGATGCGGATGTAGAGGGTACGTTCGCCGGTCTCTGCAGTGATGTTTTTCACGATGGAGAAGTTTATTTTGAACTTCACGATGTCTTTCACCTTCTTGGCAGTCTTGCCGCGTTTGTTTGTGGGCTGCACAGAGATGTTGGTGGCGTCCAGTTGGGCGGCAAGTGTCACGGTCTTGGTAAGGTTCTTCTTCTCTTCGGACAAGTTGCTGATTTGCCGGGAAGCGGCGTTGTACTTCTTGGTGACATCGGCTATGATTTCCTTCTGTTGAGCAGTCAGGCGGTTCAGCGAGTCAATCTGGTTGATATAGCCTATCATGACTTTGCGGAGAGAGGCCAGTTCCTTCTTCAGACGGCGTATCTCGGTGGCATTGCTGCTCTTCACGGTGCGGAGTTCTTCCAATAAACGTTGGGTCTTCAATTGTTCCTGCTCTAAGAGTACGGAGAGGGAGTCGTTGGAGATTGTCAACTTCAGTTCGTCATATTGTCTGGCGAAGTCTGTGTATTGATTTTCAAGGTCTTCTTTATCCAGATTGAATTCCATCACCAGTTCCTTGTTGGTTTGCTTTTCGGAAATCAGCAGAATGGTAACTCCTATTAATAATAAGATAAGGAGGCTGCCTGCCACGATGAGAAGTGTATTCTTCTTAACTGCCATTTTTGATAATGATTAATGGTTAAGTGATTAATGGTTGGTGGCTGATTATTCGTCCTACATTCATTAATCGTCCGCAAAATTAATCATTAATCATTAATCATCGTCCACTAATCATTGGCTAAATGTGTATTTAACTAAAATTATTACGGAAATATTTCTCTAATTACGAAGTTCGCTGTACTTTTGCGTCATCTTTAAAGAACACTTATAAACAAAAAACTTTAGAAATTATGTCAAAAGTAACCGTAGTAGGTGCAGGTAACGTAGGTGCTACATGCGCTAATGTGTTAGCCTTTAATGAAGTGGCTGACGAAGTGGTAATGCTGGACGTGAAAGAAGGCGTTTCAGAAGGTAAGGCAATGGATATGATGCAGACTGCTCAACTGCTGGGCTTCGACACCACTGTTGTAGGTTGTACCAACGATTATGAGAAGACTGCCAACTCCGACGTTGTAGTGATTACTTCCGGTATTCCCCGTAAACCGGGTATGACTCGTGAAGAATTGATCGGTGTTAATGCAGGTATCGTTAAGTCGGTTGCACAGAACATCTTGAAATATTCTCCGAATGCTATCCTTGTGGTTATCTCCAACCCGATGGATACCATGACTTATCTGTCATTGAAGTCTCTGGGCTTGCCGAAGAACCGTATCATCGGTATGGGTGGTGCTTTGGACAGCTCTCGTTTCAAATATTTCTTGTCTCAGGCTTTGGGCTGCAACGCCAACGAAGTGGAAGGCATGGTTATCGGTGGTCACGGTGATACTACCATGATTCCGTTGGCTCGTCTGGCTACTTACAAAGGACAGCCGGTAAGCACACTGCTGAGCGAAGAAAAACTGAACGAAGTGGTAGCTTCTACTATGGTAGGTGGTGCTACACTGACTAAGTTGCTGGGTACTTCTGCATGGTATGCTCCGGGTGCGGCAGGCGCTTATGTCGTTGAGTCTATCATCCACAACCAGAAGAAGATGATTCCTTGTTCAGTATATCTGGAAGGAGAATACGGTGAATCAGACATCTGTATCGGTGTTCCCGTAATCCTTGGCAAGAACGGTATCGAGAAAATCGTTGAACTGGAACTGACTGCTGACGAAAAAGCTAAATTTGCTGCCAGCGCTGCTGCCGTTCACAAGACAAATGCCGCTTTGAAGGAAGTAGGTGCTCTCTAATTGAGGGTAACTTAAAATGATAAGCAAACCTCACGGTCTTTTTCCGAAAGGAAAAGTCGTGAGGTTTTTTTTATTCTCCAAAAACAAGAATCATTATGAAAAAACTACTATTAGGTATTGCTGCCGTTTGCCTGGCTGGTTTTACTTTTGCGCAGGATGCTCCGCTGTGGATGCGTCATAGTGTCATCTCTCCCGATGGGACCACCATTGCTTTTACGTATAAAGGAGACATCTATACGGTGCCGGTTGCCGGTGGACGTGCCATGCAGATAACTACCAATCCCGCATATGATACGGCTCCGGTATGGAGTCCGGACAGTAAGCGGATTGCTTTTGCTTCGGACCGTATGGGAAGCCTGGACGTCTACATTGTGGCCAAAGACGGAGGCGAACCACGACGGCTGACTACCCACTCGGGAAGCGAAACGCCGCTTGCTTTTACAGATGCCGGACATGTCTTGTTCTCTGCGGGCATCATGCCGTCTGCCGAGGCTGTTGTCTTTCCCTCTAACGGGCAGTTCAATCAGGTCTATCGAGTATCAGTGGAGGGAGGGCGCCCGACGATGATTTCGTCCATGCCTATGGAGTGCATCTCCATCAATAAGGAGGGAGCGATGTTGTATCAAGATAAGAAAGGTTACGAGGACTACTGGCGTAAACATCACGTATCGCCCATTGCCCGGGACATCTGGATGTATACTCCGGGAAAAGAACCGCAGTACCGCCAGCTGACCACTTTCGGAGGAGAAGACCGTGAACCGGTTTGGGCTCCTGATGGAAAAACATTCTACTATCTGAGTGAGGAAAACGGCTCTTTCAATATCTACCGACGTACTCCCGGAGATGCGAAGGCCGTGCAGTTGACGCACTATACCAAAAATCCGGTACGCTATCTCAGTGCCGCTACGGACGGAAGGTTGTGCTATGGATTTGATGGTGAGATTTACACCCTGCTTCCCGGTGGAGAAGCGCAAAAGGTGAACATCAGCATTGTTTCCGACAGAAACGACAAGGACATTATCCGCCAGATTAAGAGTAGCGGTGCCACGGAAATGGCAGTGTCTCCGGATGGTAAGGAAGTGGCTTTCGTTTTGCGCGGCGATGTCTACGTCACTTCAGTGGAATATAAGACTACGAAGCAGATAACGAATACTCCTTGTCAGGAACGTACCGTAGACTTTGCCCCCGATGGGCGGACACTGGTTTATGCTTCCGAACGTGGCGGGCTTTGGCAACTTTACACTTCGACGATTGTGCGTAAGGATGAAAAGCTGTTTACCTATGCCACAGAGCTGAAGGAAGAACGCTTGACAAACTCGGATGCCGCTTCTTTCCAACCCCAATACAGCCCTGACGGTAAAGAGATTGCCTTTCTCGAAAACCGCAGCACCATTCGTGTCATCAATTTGAAGACAAAGGATGTGCGTACCGTTATGGATGGCAAGTATCAATACTCTTATTCGGACGGTGACCAGTGGTTTCAGTGGAGTCCGGACAGCAAATGGATTCTTTCGGACTATATCGGTGTAGGTGGATGGAACAACAAAGATGTTGTGCTGCTGAATGCCGATGGCAAGGGTGAAATGGTGAACCTGACCGAGAGCGGATACAACGATGGCAATGCCAAATGGGTATTGGGTGGAAAAGCCATGATTTGGACCAGTGACCGTGCGGGGTATCGCAGCCACGGCAGTTGGGGAGCCGAAGACGATACTTATATCATGTTCTTTGATGCTGAAGCATACGACCGTTTTTTGATGAACAAGGAAGAAACCGCTTTACTCGAGGAAGCGGAGAAGGCAGAGAAGGAAAAAGCCGGGAAGAAAGACGAAAAGGATGCCAAGAAGAAAAAAGAGGATGCCGACAAAGGTAAGGAGAAAAAGGTAGAGCCGTTAAAGTTCGACCTCGCAAACCGCTTTGACCGTATTGTACGCCTGACCGTCAACTCCTCGCATATGGCAGATGCCATGCTTTCTGCTAAAGGGGATAAACTCTATTATCTTTCTGTTTTCGAGGATGGGTACGATCTTTGGGAACACAATCTGAAAGAGAATGTTACAAAAGTTCTATTGAAGAAAGTAGGTGCAGGCGCTTTGCAGCCTGACAAGGAAGGGAAGAATATCTTCCTTTGTGCCCGCGACGGAATGAAGAAGATAGAGATTGAAGGCAGCAAGATTTCTCCAATTGAATTTGAGGCTTTCTTCGATTACCGCCCTTATGGTGAGCGTGAATATATCTTCGACCACATCTGGCAGCAGGTAAATGATAAGTTCTATGTGGCAGACTTGCAAGGTACGGACTGGAATGGATACAAAGAAACTTATAAGCGCTTCTTGCCGTATATCAACAATAACTACGATTTTGCGGAAATGCTGAGTGAGATGCTGGGTGAATTGAACGGTTCTCATACGGGAGCGCGTTATTATGCTTCGGGCGCAGCACTTCCTACGGCTGCTTTGGGAGTGTTCTATGATGAAGCTTATGCGGGCGATGGATTGAAGATTAAAGAAATTATAGCTCAGAGTCCATTGACGAAGAAAAAGACGGATGTCAAGCCGGGCTGTATTATCGAGAAAGTGGATGGTGTTGCCATTAAGGCTGGCGCTGATTATTTCCCGTTACTCGAAGGTAAGGCAGGCCGCAAGGTGATTCTCTCGGTCTATGATCCTGTTACCGGAAAGCGGTTTGAAGAAACCTTGAAGCCCATATCTTACGGTGCCCAGAATGAGCTGTTGTATAAGCGCTGGGTGGAAAACTGCCGCAAAAAGGTGGATGAATATTCCGGCGGACGCATTGCTTATATTCACATCAAAGGTATGGATAGTCCGAGCTTCCGTAAGATTTACTCCGATTTGTTGAGCGAAAGCAGTCGTAAGAAAGAGGCTGTTGTGGTGGATACCCGCCATAACGGAGGCGGGTGGCTGCACGAACAAGTAGCGACGTTACTTAGCGGCAAGGAGTATGAACGCTTTGTGCCGCGTGGCCAGTACATCGGCAGCGATCCTTTTGACAGATGGCTGAAACCTTCGTGTATGCTGGTTTGCGAGGATAATTACAGCAATGCCCACGGTACTCCTTTTGTGTACAAGACGTTGGGTATCGGTAAGCTGATAGGTGCTCCCGTGGCAGGAACCATGACGGCTGTCTGGTGGGAAAGCCAGATCGATCCAAGTATTGTATTCGGTATTCCGCAGGTAGGCTGCATGGATATGCAGGGCAACTATCTGGAGAACCGCACGTTGCAGCCTGATATCCTGGTCTATAATGAACCGGAAGCTGTTTTGAAGGGAGAAGATGCACAGCTGAAAGCGGCGGTGGACCACTTGCTGAAGGGGTTGCAACAAAAGAGATGAGTTGTTAAAGCGCTGATTTTTATATAGAACTCAGATTATTTAACGTGAGTCCGACGAATTCAGACGCTCTGTTGATTCGTCGGATTCATGTTTTTTAAAGTTTTCTCACGTCAGTGTTCTATCTGCAAGAGTATATGACTGAGTTCCCGACATATAGGGACTTAGCCCCTTTCACATTACGACTGTAACCCCTAAACATCCGGATGATGTCTGTGAGAACACCCGGATGTTAAATCAAATTTAAAAGCTTTTGGTTGAAAATATACATTCTTATTGCTTCTACGTCTGGACTTGTTTTATTCTTCTGTCGCGTGTTGAATCAGTTATCGGCTACAGGTGGTAGGTATCTCATTTCGGTATGTCGTTTTCATCTATTCCCAGCCGAAACAAGGGCTGAATAATAATCTGTATTGTTTACAAATAGTGTGGGCCTGAATAGAGTCGTATTCTGAACCTAATTCTGTCGTATAGTGAATGCCATTCAGTCGTATATTGAATAAGGTTCAGTAGTATATTGAATGTATTGTGTTTAATGATGTTGATAATCAGGCTGTTATAGACTTTTGTTTCGTCCTTAATAAAATGCGACAAATTGCCGGAATATCATTGCGCTCATTTCGCAGTGGATACGAATAAGAATTTTGGGAAGTGATATAGGCTTATCTGATATCTGCCCCCCACATCAGTTTATTACGAAGCGTATCAAAAAAGATGTGGTTGAACCGTTTCACTACCTTTATGCTATAGTCGGCACGTGAGATGTGCAACTGGGTCGTTTCTTTGCAGGACTCGCTACGGCCGTCGATGGCAACCAAGAAGTTATGGCTGCGGCTTTCCACATCAAGTGTAATTTCCCAGTCGTCACAAATGACAATGGGACGGACGTTGAGGCTGTGTGGAGCCACAGGGGTGATGGCGATGGTTTTACTGTGAGGCACGATGACCGGACCACCGACGCTGAGTGAGTAGGCGGTGGAACCGGTAGGTGTGGAGACAACCAGGCCGTCAGCTTGATAGGTGGTCAACGGAGCGCCATTGATGGCGGCGTGGATACTGATCATGGACGAACTGTCCCGCTTCAATACGGCTATCTCATTGAGGGCGTAAGGGGATTGCATCAAGCGTTCATCGTCGCACCTCAGTTGCAGTACACTACGCTCTTCCACCTTATAGTGATTATTGTAGATTTCATCGAAGGTCTCTTCCATCTCTTCCGGTGAGATGTCGGCAAGGAAACCCAGCCGGCCGGTATTGATGCCCAATATGGGGATATTCTTCTTTCCTACACGGCTGGCTGCTTTCAGGAAAGTGCCGTCGCCACCGATGCTGATAACCATGTCGGCACAGAAATCATCTCCGTCAAACAATTCGGCGTCAGGTATGTTTAAATGTAAATCGGCAGTCAGGAAGTGATGGAATTCCCGGCAGATGCAGAGCTGTGCATTATGCTGTCCGAGCAACCGGAAGAGGTTTTCTGCATGCGAGGATTTCTTTGCTTGGTAGGTATTTCCGAATATGGCAAATTTCATAATCAATTCTGTTGGATTGAAGTGCAAAGATGCTATTTTTTTCTCAGAATGCTGCCAATATATAACTATTATTTGTACTTTTGTCCCAAACTATAAACCGAATTATGACTAGATTAAGCGTTAATATAAATAAGGTGGCAACGCTGCGCAATGCCCGTGGAGGTGATGTCCCGAATGTTGTGAAGGTAGCGCTGGATTGTGAAGACTTTGGTGCTGATGGCATTACGGTGCATCCCCGTCCTGACGAGAGGCATATCCGCCGTAAGGATGTATATGATTTGCGGCCGTTGCTGCGGACAGAGTTCAATATCGAGGGGTATCCTGCACCCGAATTTATGGATTTGGTCTTGAAGGTGAAACCGCATCAGGTAACTTTGGTGCCCGACAGCCCTACACAGCTGACTTCAAACGCAGGCTGGGATACCAAGACCCATTTTGACTTCTTGAACGAAGTGTTGGATGAGTTCAACAATGCTGGTATCCGTACTTCCGTATTTGTTTCCACCGATACCGAAATGATAGAATATGCTGCCAAAGCCGGTGCCGACCGCGTGGAGCTATATACGGAACCTTATGCTACGGCTTATCCCAAAGGACGGGAAGCGGCTGTAGCTCCTTTTGTCGAGGCTGCCAAGGTGGCCCGCAGCTTAGGCCTGGGGCTGAATGCCGGACATGACCTGAGCCTGGTGAATCTGAATTATTTTTATCAAAACATTCCGTGGCTGGACGAGGTGTCCATCGGGCATGCGCTGATTAGTGACGCGTTGTATCTGGGATTGGAGCGTACGGTCAAGGAATATAAAAACTGTCTTCGCTGATGAATGTAATGTTGTTATTGGCCCAAGTGGCTCCGGCACTGACTGACTCTATTGCAGGTGCCAATCCGGTACTGACACAAGTAAACGCTTCCGACGAAATGAATTTATGGAGCATGGCCATCAAAGGTGGCTGGATTATGATTGTCTTGGGTTTGATGTCCGTACTTTGTTTCTACATCTTGTTTGAACGTAATTATGTTATCCGGAAGGCGGGGAAAGAAGACCCTCAGTTCATGGATAAAATAAAGGATTATATTTTGGGTGGGGAATTGAAAGCTGCCATTGCTTATTGTCGCAGTGTGGATACTCCCTCGGCCCGTATGATTGAAAAGGGTATCAGCCGTTTGGGACGCCCGGTGAACGATGTGCAGGCTGCCATCGAGAATGTGGGTAATATTGAGGTTGCCAAACTGGAGAAGGGAATGACGATTATGGCCACGATTTCCGGTGGCGCTCCTATGCTAGGCTTCCTTGGCACGGTGACGGGTATGGTACGTGCATTTTGGCAAATGGCAAATGCCGGAAATAATATTGATATAACGTTGCTTTCCGGTGGTATTTATGAGGCGATGATTACTACGGTGGGCGGTTTGATAGTCGGTATCATAGCTATGTTTGCCTACAATTACCTGGTGACATTGATAGATGGCGTGGTCAACAAGATGGAAGCCAAGACAATGGCATTCATGGATTTGTTGAACGAACCGGCGAAATGATTAATTAAAGAATTAAGAATTAAAACTTAAAGGCGTGTTAAAACGTAGAGCTAAAATATCACCCAATTTCAGTATGGCGTCCATGACGGACCTGATTTTCCTGCTGCTGATTTTCTTTATGATAACATCTACCATGGTATCGCCCAATGCTATCAAGGTACTGCTGCCGCAGGGAAAGCAACAGACTTCTGCAAAGCCTTTGACGAGAGTCATCATAGATAAGAATCTGAATTATTATGCTGCTTTCGGAAATGACAAGGAACAGACGTTGACGCTTGAAGAGCTGACTCCTTTCCTGCAATCGTGTGCAGCGAAAGAGCCTGAAATGTATATAGCTTTGTATGCTGACGAAACAGTGCCTTACCGGGAAATCGTGAAGGTGCTGAACATTGCAAACGAGAATAAATTCAAGATGGTGCTGGCTACACGACCACCGGAAAACTAAATCGTACATTGTACATGGCTAAATTGTAAATGCAATGGTGAATCGGAAGAAGAAAGGAAAATATATAGGTATGGCAGGTGCACTTGTGGTGCATGTTGCCATTATTGCCCTTCTGATACTGGTAGGATTCACACTGCCGGAACCCTCGGAAGAAGGCGGTGTACCCGTTATGCTGGGAGAGGTGCCCGATGCACTGGGCGCTGCCGACCCTTCTTTAGTAAAGGTGGATGTCATGCCGGAGGAAACCGCTCCTCAGGTGCAGGAAACGGTGGAGCAGGACATCATTACGCAGGAAACTGAAGAAACCGTTGCCATAAAGCCCAAAGCCGAACCCAAGAAAAAGGAGGAGGTGAAGAAACCGGAAAAGACGGAAGCCGAAAAAGCGGAAGAGGCCCGCAAACTGGCAGCGGCAAAAGCCGAACGGGAACGTAAGGAAGCCGAGGAAGCTGCCCGTAAACGGGTAGCTGGCGCTTTTGGCAAAGGTGCCCAAATGGGTAGTAAAGGCGATACGGAAGGCGAAGGTATTCAAGGAAGTCCTACGGGAAATGCTCCGTCCGGAGCCACTTCGGGTACGGGAGGCTACGGCTCGTTTAATTTGGGCGGACGTTCTCTTGGTGAGGGCGGATTGCCGCGGCCGGTATATAATGTGCAGGATGAAGGTAGGGTTGTGGTGACCATCACAGTGAACCCTGCCGGACATGTGATAGCAACCAGCATCAACCGCCAGACCAATACCGTCAATCCCGCATTGCGGAAAGCGGCAGAGGATGCTGCCAAGAAAGCCCGTTTCAATGCGGTAAGCGGCTTGAACAATCAGACGGGAACAATAACGTATTATTTTAATCTAAAATAAGAGGAGGAACAATTATGGGTACAGTTTATGTTTTTTTTGCCGACGGATTTGAAGAAATAGAAGCTTTTACTTCTGTGGATGTGATGAGACGCGCCGGACTGAACGTAGAAATGGTGACGGTAACCCCTGATGAAATAGTGACGGGAGCACACGATGTTCCGGTCTTGTGCGATAAGAATGTAGTGAACTGCGACTTCTTTGATGCAGAGCTTGTATTATTGCCTGGCGGTATGCCGGGTGCGTCCACTTTGGAGAAGTGTGGAGAACTGCGTAATCTGGTACTGCGTTTTGCCCAAGAGCAGAAACCGATTGCTGCTATTTGTGCGGCTCCTATGGTATTGGGTAAGCTGGGATTGCTGAAAGGCAAGAAGGCTACTTGCTATCCCGGCTTTGAACAGTATTTGGAAGGTGCCGAATGTACGGGTGCTCCGGTAGAAAGAGACGGCAATATCATCACTGGTAAAGGACCGGGCGCTGCCATGGAGTTTGCATTGGCCGTAGTGGAGCTGTTGCAAGGCAAAGAGAAGGTGCAGGAACTGAAAGAAGCTATGTGCGTAACGGATTTATGATTTAAAATCATAAATCATAAATCATAAATCATAAATGGTTCAGTATGCTCTGATTGTTGCCGGTGGCAAGGGCTTGCGCATGGGGACCGAACTCCCCAAACAGTTTCTCCCGATAGGGGGGAAACCTGTTTTGATGCGCACTCTGGAGGCGTTTTATGACTACAATGCTGAGATACGGATAATATTGGTGCTTCCCCACAGCCAGCAGGATTACTGGAGGCAGCTGTGCAGGGAGTACTGTTTTTCATTGCCGCATGCCATTGCAGATGGAGGGGAGACGCGGTTCCACTCCGTAAAGAACGGTTTGGCTTTGGTCAAGACACCTGCTTTGGTCGGTGTGCACGATGGGGTGCGTCCGTTCGTGGCCCGGGAAGTGATTGCACGCTGTTATGACTTGGCGGCTGAGAAAAAGGCCGTAATTCCGGTAATCGGTGTGGTGGAGACCGTTCGCCGTATGGAAGGGGAAGGCAGTGTGACTGTCGGCAGGGATGATTATAGATTGGTGCAGACTCCCCAGGTTTTTGATGCGGAACTGCTGAAAGCGGCATACGAGCAGCCCTATACACCCCATTTTACCGATGATGCTTCTGTGGTGGAAGCATTGGGCGTATCTGTCTTTTTGACGCCGGGAAACCGGGAAAACATTAAAATAACCACTCCTTTTGATTTAAAAATAGCCACAGCTCTGATAGGTTCATGTTCGATTTAGCCACGCGTGACATAAAATATTTGTCGGGCGTCGGGCCGCAGCGTGCTTCGGTGCTCAATAAGGAATTGGGCATTTACTCCTTGCACGATTTGCTATATTACTTTCCATATAAATATGTAGACCGCAGTCGGATTTATTATATTCAGGAGATTGATGGGACGATGCCCTATATTCAGCTGAAAGGTGAAATACTAAGTTTTGAGACGGCTGGAGAAGGGCGCCAGCGCAGGCTGATAGCTCATTTCTCGGACGGTACGGGGGTAGTGGACCTGGTTTGGTTCCAGGGCATCAAATATTTGGTGGGGAAGTATAAAGTGCATCAGGAATATATTGTGTTCGGAAAACCGACCTTCTTCAATGGCAGAATAAACATGGCTCATCCGGATATAGACTCTGCTTCGGATTTGAAATTGTCGTCCATGGGGCTACAACCTTATTATAACACGACTGAAAAGATGAAACGGAGTTCTCTCAATTCACATGCCATCGAGAAGATGATGAATGCGGTGGTGCAGCAGTTGCGTGAGCCGTTGCCCGAGACCCTTTCTCCCGCTATACTTGCCGAGCATCATCTGATGCCGTTGACGGAAGCTTTGGCCAATATACACTTTCCCGCTAATCCGGATTTATTGCGTAAGGCGCAGTATCGGCTGAAGTTTGAGGAGCTCTTTTACGTACAGTTGAATATCCTGAGGTATGCAAAAGACCGTCAGCGGAAATATCGCGGTTATATTTTTGAAAGGGTGGGGGAAGTGTTCAATACCTTCTACTCCCGTAATCTTCCTTTTGAACTGACCAATGCACAGAAGCGGGTATTGAAGGAAATCCGTAAGGATGTAGGCTCAGGAAAGCAGATGAACCGCTTGCTGCAAGGGGATGTGGGAAGTGGAAAGACGCTTGTCGCACTGATGAGTATGTTGATGGCGCTCGATAATGGTTTTCAGGCATGCATGATGGCACCTACCGAGATTTTGGCAAACCAGCACTATGAAACCATCCGTGAGCTGCTGTATGGAATGGAGGTACGTGTGGAACTGTTGACCGGTTCTGTTAAGGGCAAGCGGCGCGAAGCTATCCTTGTCGGTTTGTTGACGGGAGACATACATATACTGATAGGTACCCATGCCGTCATTGAAGATACGGTGAATTTTGCTTCGCTCGGTTTGGTTGTGATTGACGAGCAGCATCGTTTCGGTGTGGCCCAACGGGCACGGTTGTGGACAAAGAATGTGCAGCCTCCCCATGTATTGGTGATGACGGCAACCCCGATTCCCCGTACATTGGCAATGACGCTTTATGGCGATTTGGATGTGTCTGTCATCGATGAATTGCCTCCCGGACGTAAACCGATTGTCACTCTTCATCAGTTTGATAGCCGTCGGATAAGCTTGTATCAGTCCATGCACAAGCAGATTGCCGAAGGCCGGCAGGTCTATATTGTCTACCCGCTGATTAAGGAAAGCGAAAAGATTGACTTAAAGAACCTTGAAGAAGGGTATCTGCATGTTTGTGAAGAGTTTCCCGAGTATAGGGTTTGCAAGGTACATGGAAAGATGAAACCTGCTGAAAAGGATGCTCAGATGCAATTGTTCGTATCCGGCGAGGCACAGATAATGGTGGCTACCACCGTGATTGAGGTAGGTGTAAATGTGCCCAATGCTTCGGTGATGGTGATTGAGAACGCCGAGCGTTTCGGGCTGTCCCAGCTTCATCAGCTTCGGGGACGTGTAGGACGTGGAGCTGACCAGTCCTATTGTATCCTGGTTACCGGCTACAAGTTGGCGGAGGATACAAGGAAGCGTTTGGAGATAATGGTGCGGACTAATGACGGCTTTGAAATAGCGGAAGCAGACTTGAAACTACGTGGTCCTGGAGATTTGGAAGGGACACAGCAGAGCGGCATTGCTTTCGATCTGAAGATTGCCGATATAGCCCGTGACGGACAACTGCTGCAATATGTTCGTGAAGTAGCGCAAACGGTGGTGGATGCAGATCCACATGGCATGTTGCCTGAGAACGAGGTCTTGTGGCGACAACTGAAAGCGTTGAGAAAAACGAACGTTAATTGGGCTGCCATTAGCTGAAAAAACGGTTAAACATGCACTTTTATTGCATTTTATGTTGTAAAACATGTTTGCTTGTAAATCTCCTATCTATAGGGGATTAAGACATCTTTGCGAGCTTTACAGTTTCCTCCTCTTCGAAAAAATAGTTAATGACTGATGTCGTTTTTCAGAGAGAAATGTTACCTTTGGGAGAATTTTTGAAAATCAATCTGGATATTCGCGTAGAACAAGTGGTGTTTGATTTGCCGAGATGCTTGCAACGGATATCAAAATGAATGACGAAACGGATGAATTTTAATTGGATAAAAACTGCTTTATTGGCTGCGACGGCAATGGTTAGCTTGAATTCTTTCTCGCAAGACCTGATTGCCCGCCAGGCCCCTATCGACAGAAAACTTAAGAGTGTAGATTCACTGGCTTTGCAAAAACAGATACGTGCAGAACAATCATTGTATCCGGGTTTGGATTTGTATCCCAACTGGAACAACGAATTCGTACAAGCCTATGGCAATGCGATTGTGCCTGAGAGCTATACATTTGATTTGACAGGTTTCTGTATGCCTACTCCCAATACCCGTATCACAGATGTATTCGGTTACCGTCCCCGGAGAAGAAGAGCTCATTATGGTTTGGATATCAAGGTGTATGTAGGCGATACAATCCGTGCGGCTTTTGATGGAAAAGTACGCGTTGTCAAGAATCAAGGTCGTCGTGGATACGGCAAATACGTCGTTATTCGTCACGACAATGGCTTGGAAACCGTTTACGGACACTTGTCTAAACAATTAGTTGATACAAACCAGTTGGTAAAAGCCGGCGAACCGATTGCATTGGGAGGAAATACCGGACGTTCTACCGGTTCACACCTTCACTTTGAAACCCGTTTCTTGGGTATTCCCATCAATCCTGCGCTTATGTTTGATTTTGAAAAGCAGGATATCGTAGCTGATTCCTATACTTTCCATAAAACAAAAGGCTCTTCCGGTACGGCGCGTAGCATGGCATCGGGTGAAGGTCTGTTCTATAAGGTAAAGAAGGGAGACACATTGGGACGGATTGCAGCACGTCAGGGAACCTCCATCGACAAGCTTTGCAAACTGAACAGAATTACGCGTAAAACAATCCTGAGACCGGGACAAGTATTGCGCTGCTCATAAAAACGTAAACAATCTCTATAGAAGAGGGTACTTTAATAGATTTTAGAGTGCCCTCTTTTTCTTTTTCTTTAATTATTCCTATCTTTGCAGCGCACTGTGAAAAAAGGAAATGAAAGATACCAAGCAACAATTTGAACATGTCATTGCGGTTTGCCGTGACTTGTTCTCTAAAAAACTTCATGATTACGGTCCGGCGTGGCGCATTCTTCGTCCGTCTTCCGTAACAGATCAGATATTCATCAAAGCCAACCGTATCAGAAGTATTGAAACGAAAGGGGTGACTTTGGTAGACGAAGGCATCCGTTCTGAATTCATAGCTATTGTCAACTATGGAATTGTAGGGCTGATACAGTTGGAACTTGGTTATGCCGAAGCTGCCGATATGACCAATGAAGAGGCATTGGTGCTGTATGACAAATATGCCAAAACCTCTTTGGAGCTGATGCTTGCCAAAAATCATGACTATGATGAGGCTTGGCGTAGTATGCGTATCAGTTCGTATACGGATTTGATATTGATGAAGATTTACCGGACAAAGCAGATTGAAAGCTTGTCCGGAGCGACTTTGGTTTCGGAAGGTATTGATGCCAACTATATGGATATGATTAACTATTCTGTATTCGGCTTAATTAAGATTGAATTTGGAGATTGACAAGAAACATATTGTCGGGAAAGTTTGGGTGAACCTCTGCCGTTTTCTGCTGGGGGCTTTGTTCATATTTTCCGGATTTGTGAAAGCTGTTGATCCGTTGGGTTTCTTCTATAAAATTCAAGATTACCTGACGGCTTTCGGCATGATTTCCTGGTTTCCTTCTTATGCGCCCTTGCTGGTAGGGATAGCGTTGTCTGCCATAGAGTTCAGTGTAGGTGTTTTCTTGTTTTTGGGTATACGCCGGAAGGTGGCATCTGTATTGGCATTATTGCTGATGGTTGTAATGACTCCGCTAACACTTTATCTGGCTTTGGCGAATCCGGTATCCGACTGCGGATGCTTCGGTGATGCGTGGATATTGACCAATTGGCAGACTTTCGGCAAGAACGTAGTATTGTTGGTGGCGGCAGTATCTGTATTCAAGTGGCAGGATTTACTGGTGCGTTTCATTACTCCGAAGATGGAGTGGATGATTTCCATGTATACGTTTCTATTTGTGTTTGCGTTGTCCTTCTATTGCCTGGAGAATTTGCCGATACTTGATTTCCGACCTTACAGAATTGGAGCGAATATCAAGGCGGGCATGGAAATTCCGGAAGGTGCTAAACCAAGCGTGTTTGAAAGCCGGTTCATTTTGGAAAAAGGAGGAAAGCGTCAGGAATTTACATTGGACAACTATCCGGACAGTACATGGACGTTTGTAGAATCGCGTACGATACTGAAGGAAAAAGGTTATGAACCTCCCATTCATGATTTTTCCATGATGAGTCTGGATACATGGGAAGATATAACGGACAGCGTACTGTCGGATAAAGGATATACGTTTCTGCTGGTTGCCCATCGGATAGAAGGAGCGGACGACAGTAACATCGACCTTATCAATGAAATATACGATTACAGTGTGGAGCATGGTTATGGCTTTTATGCCTTGACTTCATCTCCGGAAGACGAGATAGAATTGTGGCGTGACAAGACTGGAGCGGAATACCCTTTCTGCCAGACAGATGATATTACGCTGAAGACCATTATCCGTTCAAATCCCGGTTTGCTGTTGGTAAAGGACGGAACAATTTTGAATAAGTGGAGTGACAACCGGCTGCCTGATGAATATGTGCTGACCGATAGCCTGGACAAGTTGGAATTGGGCAAGCAGAAGCAGGAAAGTGACTTACAAACAATAGGCTATGTGTTGCTGTGGTTCATCCTTCCTCTGATGATGGTGCTTTGTGTCGATATTTTAGTCGTAAGGCGCCGGGAGAAACAACGCCTCAGACAACAATAGTATCAAATAGTAAATAGTAAATTGTCAAATAGTAAATACATTAACCCTTTTAATAATAAAACAAAATGAGAAAAAACATTGTTGCAGGAAACTGGAAAATGAACAAAACCCTCCAAGAGGGTATTGCTCTTGCAAAAGAACTGAATGAAACATTGGCTAACGAAAAGCCTAACTGTGATGTAATCATCTGTACTCCGTTTATCCACCTGGCATCTGTTACTCCTTTGGTAGACGCTGCCAAGATTGGTGTAGGTGCAGAAAACTGTGCAGACAAGGAGTCAGGCGCATATACCGGTGAAGTATCAGCTGCTATGGTTGCTTCTACTGGTGCAAAATATGTCATTCTGGGTCACTCTGAACGTCGTGCTTACTATGGTGAAACAGTTGCTATTCTGGAAGAAAAAGTAAAATTGGCTTTGGCTAACGGTCTGACTCCGATTTTCTGTATCGGTGAGGTATTGGAAGAACGTGAAGCAAACAAGCAGAATGAAGTGGTAGCCGCTCAGCTGGCTTCTGTATTCTCTTTGTCTGCCGAAGATTTCTCTAAGATTATTTTGGCTTACGAGCCGGTTTGGGCTATCGGTACCGGTAAGACTGCTACTGCAGAACAAGCACAGGAAATCCACGCTTTCATCCGTTCCTTGATTGCTGAAAAGTATGGTAAGGAAATTGCTGACAACTGCTCTATCCTTTATGGTGGCAGCTGTAAGCCTTCTAATGCAAAGGAACTGTTTGCCAACCCGGATGTTGACGGCGGTCTGATTGGTGGTGCTGCCTTGAAGGTTTCTGACTTCAAGGGTATCATCGATGCCTTTAATTAAATAGTTGAAAGCTGAAAGTTGAAAATGGATTGCATGTCGTATCTGCATAACTGTTTTCCATTTTCAGCTTTCCATTTTCCGTTATATAAAGATATTGACTCATGAAAAAGCTTGGTTTACTTTTAGTTGCATGTTTCGCTTTTGCAACGATTTCTGTAGCGCAGAATAATATTGTGAAAAGCCTGGAACGTAATGTGCCGGGACAAGGCAAGGTGACTATCCATCAAGATGCACGCATTGCGGCATTGATAGGTTCGGAGTATGTTCCTGCCGGTTCGGATGAGCAGAAAGTGATTAAAAGTTCGGGTTACCGCATACAAGTTTATGCAGGGAATAATACCCGTCAGGCCAAGAACGAAGCTTATGCGGTAGCTACCCGCATCAAGGAACATTTTCCCGAACTTACAGTTTATACCTCTTTCAATCCCCCCCGTTGGCTGTGCCGTGCAGGAGATTTCCGCAGTATCGAAGAAGCGGATGCCATGATGCGTCAGTTGCGGGCTACTGGTGTATTCAAGGAAGTTTCTATCGTGAAAGAGCAGATAAACATCCCCTTATAAAGAATTATCATGTTAGGAAAAGAAGAAATTGTATCTCCTTCATTAGATGAATTGAAGGAACATTATCACCGCATCCTTACTCTGTTGGGTGAAGATGCCGGACGTGAAGGTTTGCAGAAGACACCTGAACGGGTGGCGAAGGCCATGTTGTCGTTGACGAAAGGGTATCATATGGACCCGCACGAGGTACTCCGTTCAGCCAAGTTTCAAGAAGAATACAGTCAGATGGTGATTGTGAAAGACATTGATTTCTTCTCGCTTTGCGAACATCACATGCTTCCCTTCTACGGAAAGGCACATGTGGCATATATTCCTAACGGCTACATTACCGGACTGAGCAAGATAGCCCGCGTAGTGGATATTTTCTCTCACCGCCTGCAAGTGCAGGAACGTATGACTCTCCAAATAAAAGAGTGTATTCAGGAGACGCTGAATCCGCTGGGGGTTATGGTTGTTGTGGAAGCCAAACACATGTGCATGCAGATGCGCGGAGTAGAGAAACAGAACTCCATTACCACTACATCCGATTTTACCGGAGCATTCAACCAAGCGAAGACCCGCGAGGAATTTATGAATTTAATCAGGCATAATTCTTGACGGAGAACTCCCCGAATTGAATTTAAAAATTCAGGATGACTCTGTCTCCCAGCCGCTTTGCCATGATGCTTTTTACTTTGTTCAATTCGTTGTAGCGCTCCATGATGCTGTTACACTGGGTTTCATCATTGGCTATGGCAGGGTTCTGTAACGCAAATAGGGTATGCTTCAATTCTTCGCAGACGATGGCATATTTGAAGTTTATCATTAACCGTGGAATTAGCTCATAGAGGCGTTCTTCGTCCGTCACCATTTGTTCTATCTGTGATTTCCTTAACTGATAGCGGTTGCTGATAAGCTCCACACTCAGCTTGCTGATGACGGGGTCGGGATGCGCCACAAAATACCGTTCGGCGGTAAAACCCTCATTGTGGATACGTTCGGCAGCCTCTGTCAGGATTTGCCGGTGAAGCGGATTGTGGAAGGCAAGTTCGTCTTCTTTTAAATCATTGACTATATATTCAGTTACAGTGATAGGGGTTTCCTGCCCCTCTTCATTGGTGACATTGCACATCACCCGCTCACCATAGAGCACTACCATCTTCAGAATAAGTCGTTCGTATTTATAGAACTCCTGGCCCTCCTTGCCCTCCTGCGGGATGAAGGATACATATTCTTCCTCGGGTGGAAAAGGTGGAGGTGTTTCGGAAGGGAGACCGGCAGGCAGTGATTGGGACGGATAGCCAGCTTGTTGTGCGTCGGGGTTGGTAGCTGCAGTATGACTGCCATTGACCCCCGCTTCTGCATTGGCTCTTGCGGCATTGGCCGACCGACGCTCACGTTCTGCTCGCTCAGCTTGTTGCTCGGCTTGCTTTTCTCGACGCTTGGCAACCTCAGAAACCAGCAGTTTGTCTTCTACGTGCAATAATTGGGCGCACTCCTTGATATAGACATCACGCACAATGGCTTCGGGAATGATGGAAATGCTTTGCACAAGGTTTCCTATAAGCTCGGCACGCTTGATGGGGTCTTTTCCAGCATCTTCCAGCAACAGATTGGTTTTGAAGCGGATAAAGTCCGTTTCATTCTCTTGTATGAAGGCTTGGAATTCCGTTGCATTGTGCTTGCGGGCAAAGGAGTCCGGGTCGTCACCGTCGGGCAGGAGGCAGACTTTGATATTCATGCCCTCTTCCAGTAACATGTCGATGCCTCGGATAGAAGCCTTTATACCGGCAGCATCACCGTCGTAGAGCACTGTCATATTGTTGGTGAAACGATGAATCATCCGGATTTGTCCGGGTGTCAATGCCGTGCCCGAAGAGGCAACCACATTCTCTATGCCCGATTGGTGCATGGAAATGACATCCGTATAACCTTCGACCAGAAAGCAACGGTCTTGTTTCACAATGGCTTGTTTGGCAAAATATATGCCATACAGTTCATTGCTTTTATGATAAATTTCCGATTCAGGCGAGTTGACGTACTTCACCTTGACGCCTTTGGTGGCGCCGGCAAGCACACGTCCCCCGAAAGCCACCACCTTGCCGGAGAGAGTGTGTACCGGAAAGATGACCCGCCCCCAGAAGCGGTCGCGCAGTCGGTGGTCGTCCGTCTCGTAGCAGAGGCCGGTCTTGACAAGATAATCCTTTTTATAGCCTTTTTTCAAAGCTTCCTGGGCAAGGGCATCGTGGCTCTCGGTACAATAGCCCAACTGGAACTTCTCGATGATGTCATCCCGGAAGCCGCGGCTGCGGAAATAGGCCATGCCGATACTCCGTCCGTCTACGTGGTTCTTTAGGATATTCTGGAAGTAGTCACGGGCAAAGTTGTTCACAATGAAGAGGCTTTCCCGTTCGCTCTGTGCTATCTTCTCCTCGCTGGATAGTTCGCGTTCTTTGATTTCAATGCCGTATTTTTTTGCGAGATATTTCAGCGCCTCAGGATAAGACATCTGTTCGTGCTCCATGATGAAATGCACTGCATTTCCTCCTTTTCCGCAGGCAAAACACTTGCAGAGCCCTTTGGCGGGGGATACATAGAAGGAAGGGGTTTTGTCATCGTGGAAAGGGCACAGACCTACATAGTTCACACCGCGTTTGCGCAGGGTGACAAAGTCTGATACGACATCGTATATCTGTGCGGCATCAAGTATGCGGTCTATGGTGGGTTGGTCTATCATTGTCTCTTTTCTAACTTGTGCAAAAGTACATGATATTTCTTGGATAATCAAAAAATATCATATAGGAAAGAGCAGACCGGAACCCTACATCATCATAAAATTCCCGTGGATTGTATAGTCGAGTTTTTCTTTCAATCTTTGTATGTCAACCGGCTTGGACATATATCCGTTAAAGCCATTCTGCATAATCTTTTCTTTGTCCGAAGCAAAGGAGTATGCCGTTACTGCAATGATAGGTACCGTTTTGGATACTTTACGTATTTCGCGAGTAGCTTCATATCCATCCATTTTAGGCATATTGATGTCCATGATGACCACATGCGGATGAAACTTCTGATGGAGTTCCACGGCTTCCTCCCCATCCCAAGTATGAACCAACTCATAATCTTTCTGTAGGATAGACTTGAACAGCATATAGTTGCTTTCGTTGTCCTCTGCTATCAGGATTATAGGCTTTTCCTTGCTTCTCTCGTTCAGAAGAGGCATTAAAGTTAGATTATTTTCCTTTTGAGCCTCTTTCGGTTTATAAGGTATTGTAAACCAGAAAGTACTTCCTTTACCTTCTCCTTCGGATTCTACTCCGATGCGTCCTTTCATTTTTGTGACAATGTTTTTGCATATTGAGAGCCCTAATCCCGTTCCTTGTATAAAGGTGTTTACTTTGGTAAACCGTTCAAATATTTTCTTCTGATTCTCTAGTGAGATGCCTATGCCCGTATCTTTTACGTAGAAATAGAGTTCTTCTCCACGGATTTTGTATCCAAACATAATCTCACCTTTCTCTGTAAATTTTGCAGCGTTGACCAGCAGGTTGATGAGGACTTGAGAGAGACGGTTATGTTCTGTCTGTACGTAACAAACTGGTACTTCAGGAACGAATTGTAGGGCAACACCTGTTTGCAGTCTGCCTCGTACAGTGTTTTCCACATCTTTTGCCAACTGATTTAAGTCGACATTCTGATAATTGAATTCCAGTGTATTTGCTTCTATTTTTGAAAGATCCAGGATGTCACTTACCAGTTGCAATAGCAACTGGTTGTTGGTTTCTATGATACTGATGAACTCTTTGCGTTCGGTTTCGTTTTCGGTTGCAGTCAGCAGGCTGGAGAATCCTACGATGGCATTCAAGGGGGTACGTATCTCGTGGCTCATATTGGCTAGAAATGCAGATTTCAGCCGGTCGGATTCTTGGGCTTTTTCTCGTGCTCGGATAAGCGCTTCTTCTTGCCTCTTGCGTTCTGTTATCAGTAAAAGGGAGCCGACAAGCGATATTGGATAGCCGTTCTTGTCGCGCTGGTCAATTACTGCGTTGGTTTCCATCCAATCTGTTATTTTTCGCCCTTCTACTTCGGTGATGATACGATATTCTTCTTTGATATGCTGCAACTTGCCTGAAATGAGATTTTCATGTACATGGTGCATACGTTCGAAGTCTTCCGGGTGTATCTTTCGGAAATATTCTGACGCCTTGATAATATCTACTTGGACTGTAGAGTTCTTCTCCTTTGTAAAGTTCATGTGGTCTAATATCTTTTGTGCTTCGCAATAAATCAGACCCTCCTTTAAATCCCAGCGCCATGGTATGATGCGTGCTATGCCCAATGTCATTTCCAGTTTTTTATTAATCTCTCGCAATGTGTTTTCGGCATCTTTGCGCGCTGTAATATCTACGGCAAAGACATCCAAAGTGTGTTTTTGGGATGCCGGGCAAAGAATGAATTCGTAAAAGCTGTTTGTTTGTTTGAAGTAATGAGTAAATGTTACCGTTTGCTTTTCTTGGAATACCATTTCCATGAAATGTGTCAGGTGCTCTATTTGGGAGAAGGCATTTTTCTGTGAACCATCGGTAGTTGGCGTAAACTGGTCGTTGAAAATAATATTGCCGCATCGATAGCTCATATCTGCTATCTGTCCCGTTTTGTCGAAGAAAACCTCTATTTGAGTATAAGATATCGGCATATTACGTAAAAGGGTATCATGGGCACTTAGCAAGGTGATTTTCTTTTGCTGGAACCGGTAAATGACTAAAGCTATGATAAGTAGTGAGAGTATCAACACTACTCCGCAAATAATCCACCATTGATACTTCTGCCAGAATGTAAGCGGTTTATTGATGAATACCGAGTCTTTAGGACAGAGTGTGGTGTCCAGACCGTCCATCTGCAGTTGCTGGTAGTTGATGAAGGGATAGGATTTCTTGCTATATGTAAATGGGATATTCCGTGCATCCTCTCCTGCAAATATCTGTTTGAGGGCTGAAGAAAGCGCGTTTTGCACTTCCATGCGGTCATAGAAATATCCTCCCGCAAACCCCTCTTTACCCACATAGGCATTCCTTAATGCAAATACGGGTTGAGGCGATGATGCAACTAACTGAAAGTCTCCACTGATGAGTGTAGGAAAACCGAGTAGATTCTTACGCTCGTAAAACCATGTGGAAAATAGCATACCCGTCTCCGGTTCATCATTTAGCAGATATGCCTGTAATTCGTTTTGGTTTCTTTCATTACCTATTAAGCGTTCATAGTGGAGGTTTGGATACTTTGACGTTATATAGGCATGAATAAGCCGGTCCAAGTCTTGGTTATGATAGAGTTCATCTGCTGCGAATACAATCGTTTTCATTTTTGGCAGCATCTGTACCATCATGTCGATGGTCTCTTTGTACATATACGGCGTTTCGATAAAAGTAAAGTTGTATTGCGGCTGCAGGTCAACCAGAGGAGATGTGATGGCATTGGAAATGTGTATAGGACGTCCGGTGAAATAATATTCCCGTGGAGCATACGTGTCTTCGTTGCCGATCAATACTATTGGAATATTTCCCCACTCACTCAAAATACGTTCCCTTAAAGTAAAAGCCATGTTGCCGAGAAGTACAAGATAATCGGGTTTCTTATCCTGGAAACGTTCGAAAATGCCATTCTCCATCCGGATATACAATGAGTCATTACGAATGAACGTCCCGTTCATGTGTACTACATCGGCTGTGATGTCCTCTATAGGAGATGTTTGCAGCAGGATGGGAGTTATAAGTTCTTGGCTCCAGGGTGCGCTTTCATTGTACGAGTTTATAATAAGTAATCTGCGGTGTTTGCCGACTATGGTTGCTGTGGCAAAAGCCGAACTTAAATATAAAAAAAGGAAACATAAATTGATTATGCATCTTTTATCTAGAAAAATTTTCATAACCTGATTTTTCAAGTAGTATATTGTCTAATGGCAATTTAATTGCCACGTGTTATTTATACAAAAATAATACAAATGCATTTTAATCGTAAAATATAGTTGCTAAAATTAAAAATAATTAACGGCGTCTTTTTATTCTATACACTGGAAGTTTAATGTAATTATTATTTTATATATCTGTTTTGTGTTGTCTAGCAAGTGAGTACAAGGGTGAGAGGAGATAGAAAAGGAAGTTGGCAGATTGTAATAAAAAGATAAAAAGGATATTTTCATCTTGAAAAAAGTGATATTTTTGCACCCGCTTTTGAAAATGGTACCGGAGACATTTTTTTGTCTTTTAGTGTCAACTGTTAGGATTTCCGGTGATTCATGCACCTCTTCAAAGGGCTACTTCGACGGATAGCCTGAGGTGGTGACTGTCTTTTTCATCCGGGGTGTTTAGTTGGGATAAAAGTGTGTACCTTGGCATCGAGGCACACACTTGTTGATTGTTTATCTAATCTTTTCCCTGATTTTAGTCAGATACTTCTTCATGCCTTCTGCATCCTTATTGCTGATGATTTCCAGCAGGTTCTTCAGTTCCAGGCGGATGTTCTCCACTTGTGAGGGGGTGCGCGGATTGAAGAGAATTTCCTGGAGCAGGTAGTCGTCTTCACTCAGCAGGCCTTTGGCAATGGCCATGTGCTTTTTGAAGGTGGTGCCCGGAGCTTCCTGGTGTTTCATTACCGCTGCAAACACGAAAGTGGATACAAACGGAATGGATAAGGAGTATGCCACAGTCTCATCATGCTCGTCGAAGGTATATTCAAAGATGTTCAGCTTCATGGTCTGGTAGAGGTCCTTGAAGAAGATTTTCCCCAAGTGGTCGCCTTCGCTGATGATGATGGCATTCTCCGTATTCAGATTGTTGAGGCTGGCAAAAGTGGGACCGAACATAGGATGCGTCGACACGTAGCGGAAGCCGCTTTCATCGTAGAATTTCTTCAATCCGGTCTTTACCGAAGCGATGTCGCTGATAATGCAGTCTTTGGGCAGTACCGGCAGCACTTGGCGGAAAGCGTCCAGCGTGTATTTCACCGTAACGGCATTGATGACCAGCTCCGGCTCGAAGTCCTTGATTTCTTCCAGTGTGGTGAAGCGGTAGGTGTTGTAGACAAAACGCAGTTGGTGCGGATTGACGTCGAACACAGCCGTCTCGTGCTGGAAACTCAGGATGTCTGTGAAGAAAGAGCCCATTTTCCCGGCTCCAAGTATTAATATTCTCATGATGTTTAATGTGCCAATTACTTATTTATAATTTCCATCTGCTGTCTTACACTCTCTTCGTGTATCGCCTCAAATACCTTTTTGATGAATTCAGCATCCATGCCACACAATGCGCCTTGCGAGCCGCGTTTCTCGAGGATTTCGTTGTAGCGTCCGGTTTGCAGGATGGTCATGTCATGCTCTTTTTTGTATGTACCGATTTCACGTGCCACACGCATCCGTTTGGCCAGCTCCTGAATAAGATTGTTGTCGCATTCGTCTATCTGCTTGCGCAATTCGCTGAGGTTCTCGGTGCTTTGTGTTTCCTTGCGGATGACCAGCAGGTTGAGGATGTAATCCAGCACATCCGGGGTGACTTGCTGGGCTGCATCGCTCCAGGCACAGTCCGGGTTGCAGTGGCTCTCGATAATCAGTCCGTTGAAACCCAAATCCATAGCTTGCTGGCAGAGTGGAGCAACCAGTTCGCGCTTTCCACCTATGTGGCTGGGGTCGCAGATAATAGGAAGGTTGGGAATTCGGCGGCGCAGCTCAATGGGGATATGCCATTGGGGCAAGTTACGGTAGAGCTTTTTGTCATAGCTGCTAAATCCGCGGTGGATGGCACCCAGGCGTTTCAAGCCTGCATTGTTGATACGTTCCAAAGCTCCAATCCACAGCTCCAGGTCAGGATTTACCGGATTCTTCACCAGTACCGGGATATCTACGCCTTTCAGTGCATCGGCAATTTCCTGTACGGCGAAAGGATTGGCGGTGGTACGTGCACCTACCCAAAAAAGGTCAATTCCAGCCTTCAGGCATTCGTATACATGTTTGGCGGTAGCAACTTCTGTTGAAACGTACATGCCGGTTTCTTTCTTTACCTCCTTCAGCCATGCAAGGCCGTCTACGCCTACTCCTTCGAAGCCGCCCGGTTTGGTGCGCGGTTTCCAGATGCCGGCACGGAATAGCTTGAGGCCTTTGTCTGCCAATTGTTTGGCGGTGCTCATTACTTGTTCTTCGGTTTCGGCACTGCAGGGGCCGGCTATTACCATAGGGCGTTTGTCTTCAACACCAGGTAATGTGATAGGTTCTAATTCGAGTTCCATATTCTTTATTTGTTTAATAATATTCTTTAATTATGCTTTTTCTTCCTTGTGACGTTTCCTCCTTTTCAGAAGACCTTCTGAGCAAGGTCCCGGAGATTTAGTAAAACGTCGGAGAAGATTTACTAAATCGTTCCTCCCGTTTTAGTGAATCTCCGGTGGAGTTTTAGTAAACGGGATTCCGGCTTTAGGGTGTTCATCTCTTACTTGTAAGCATTTATTTCATGTCCTTGATACGCTTCAATGCTTCTGCCAGTTTATTGTCCTTACAGCAGAGGGAGATGCGGATATACCGTTTCCCGTTACTTCCGAAGATAAACCCGGGAGTAATGAATACTCTGGCTTTATGCAGCACGTGTTCAGTCAGTTCTTCCACGTCTGTACAGCTGTCGGGGATTTTGCCCCAGAGGAACATGCCTACCTGGTTTTCGTCGTAGGTGCAACCCAAGGTATGCATGATTTCTCCTGCCAACTGACGGCGGTTGCGGTAATTCGCGTTGTTGCCGTCATACCAGTCTTGCTCTGCTTCCAGGGCAGTGGCGGCTGCCAGTTGCATGGCACGGAACATACCGCTGTCGATGTTGCTCTTTACTTTCAATATCCATTGCACGAAGTCGGCATTCGAGGCAAGCATGCCGATACGCCATCCCGGCATGTTGTGGCTTTTGCTCATGGAATTGAATTCTATGCAGCACTCTTTGGCACCCGGAATACTGAGGATGCTGATGGGATGTTCGTTCAGGATGAAACTGTAGGGGTTGTCGTTTACGATGACGATGTCCTTGCGGCGTGCGAAGTCCACCAGTTTCCGGTACAGTTCCGGTGTTGCGTTCGCCCCGGTGGGCATATTGGGATAGTTGGTCCACATCAGTTTTACACGGCTCATGTCCATCCGTTCCAGTTCGTCGAAGTCGGGCATCCAGCCGTTTTCTTCTTTCAAGTTATAGTTCACGACCTCGGCACCCAGAATCTTGCTTAATGAAGTATAGGTGGGATAGCCGGGATTGGGAACCAATACTTGTTCACCGGGGTTGACAAAGGCCAGCGTCACGTGCAGGATGCCTTCTTTGGAGCCGATGAGCGGTTGTATCTCTGTGTTGGGATTCAATGCTACACCGTACCATTTTTGGTACCAGTCCGCAAAACCGCGGCGCAATTCGGGGATACCTACGTAGGGCATGTAACCATGTCCGTCCGGATTGCAGGCAGCTTCGCAAAGTGTCCGGATTGTCTTTTCGGAAGGCGGCATGTCGGGGCTTCCGATTCCCAGGCTGATGACATCCATTCCTTCGGCATTCATTTGTGCCACTTCTTTCAGCTTCTTCGAAAAGTAGTATTCGCTTACGCTTGCCAGGCGGTCGGCAGGCTTTATTCTACACGTTTGATTTTCCATCTTCATATTCTCCTAATATTTTCAGTTCTTTGGTCAGCGGTGTGATGGCCGCAATGGATTGTTTATATCTCAGCACATTGTCGAAGACGACATCTACGTAAAACTGGTATTCCCATTCACGCCCGATGATGGGCAGTGATTGTATCTTGGTCAGGTTGATGCGGTAGAAAGACAAAATAGACAATACCTGGGAAAGGCTTCCTTCAGTATGGGGAAGTGTGAATACCATGCTTGCCTTGTTGACGTCCTTGCTGCGATGCCGGTTCAGTTCATCTACTTGCCAAGGGTCGGCTACGACCAGGAAACGGGTGAAGTTATGTTTGTTGGTTTCGATACCTTCCTGCAGGACCTTCATGCCATAACGCTCTGCAGCAGCTTTGGAGCAGATAGCTGCATGGCCTTTCAGATGTTCCTGTTGGATGATTTCGGCACTGCGGGCGGTATCTTCGCCTTCCACCACTTTGATTCCGGGGTGTTGCCCCAGGAATTCACGGCATTGCATTAGGGCGATAGGGTGGGAGTTGACTTCGGTAATATCATCCCAGTCTTCATCGGGCAGGCAGACAAAACTATGGGAAATACGCAGCTTGTACTCGCCGACAATCTGTGCGCCACTTTGGCGTAATAGCTCATTGTTATGCAGCAAACTACCTGCAATGGTGTTTTCTATTGCCAGCATTCCTATGGTCTGACTGTCTTTTTTGATGGCACCGAACACGTCTTCAAAGTTGGCGCAACAGATTAACTCTATTTCTTCTCCTTCGAAGTACTTGTGTGCGGCGATGTCGTGATACGAGCCTAATGTTCCTTGAATGGCTACCTTTTTCATTATTTTTATTTTCTTGGTTATGCTATAAAAAAAATCCCGCTTCCATACGATGGAGCGGGATTCTGTATATTTACTTGTTTCTCTATTCAGTCCTTAAGCATCACTGTCACTTGATACATACAAACTCCCGCTCTACTTTCTGGCTAAAGTAAAAGTAAAAAAAGAAGTAATATGCATAAGTAAATGACTTCATACTTGTATTCTCTGTTTTTGAATTACGTGACAAAAGTAATGCTTTTCTTTTATATACAAACAAAAAACAATGTTTTTTTTAGGGATAGTAGCAATTTAACTTATTTCCCTTTAACTTGTACAATGACTTGAACCGGACGATGGTCGGATGAAATGGTGTCTTCTATGACTTTCCGGTATTGTACGTCAAACCGATACCCATTCTTGGAATAGCCGTAGATGTAGTCTATACATCGGTTGGGACGGTCTGCCGGGAAAGTATAAGAGGTTGTGTCATTGAGGGTGGCAAAATGTTTTGCCAATTCCAGCTGGGGAGCGCTTGCTGGTGCAGAGTTCATGTCGCCTGCCATAAAGATGGGCTTATCGACGTTTTGCAAGGCTTTTTCTATCAATGGTACGGCAAGGAGCTGGTCTTCTGGAGTGAGGGACTGGTGTGTGGCACAAAATACATAATCTTTAAATTCTGCAATAATGAGGGTACGTTTTTCTTCCCGTCCGGGCATTGGAATGATTTTGTATTTTATGGGTATCTCTCTGGAGAGGATTCCGATGCCGTAGCTTCCACCCTGAAAAGGAATGGCTGCTGCATAAGTCCCGTGCATTCCGGTCAGTTTTTCTAGTTCTCCGAGAGCATGGATTCCTTTGTTGCGCACCGTTACACTGTCAAGTTCCTGCAGGGCGACTATGTCCGGAGAAGTTTGACTGATAACATTGGCAATGCGTCGGTAATTGTACTCCTTGTCCATACCGATGCAATTATGTACGTTATAGGACAATATGTTCACTTGCTGTGCATGGGCAGGTGCGAACATCAGTACAAAAAGTACTGATAGAAATAAATTTCGTTTCATTGGCGGCAATAATTGAATTTGTTATAATCCTAGGATATTACTGGTACTTCCCCCCGGTTGGTTACCATATTGTCCGTTAAAGTTCTGTATTTCTTTAGGATTGAGTTCCAGTCCTTTCTTCATGTCTTCTGCAGAACCTTCCTTGTCGCCGTTCAGCAACTTGGCACGTCCGCGCTCATGATAGGCCTCTGCGAAATTAGGGTTCAGTTCTGTGGCTTCCGTAAAGAGCTCGATGGCTTCTGCCAGCTTGTTTTGGGTGATGTAAAGCTGTCCTAAGTAGAGGAAGGCTTGTTCGTTGAAGGGATTCAACTCCGTCACTTTCTGATAGCTGCTTTCTGCTTTTTCTTTGTCTCCCGTAGCTTCTTCTATCTTTCCGCGGAGCAAGATGGCACTTTCGTCTTCCGGGTCTTGTGCCAGAATGGTGTCTATGTCTTCCATCGCTTCCTTGTATTGCTGCATTTGGACCAGGGCTTCGGCACGGAGCAGACGTGCTTCGATGAAATCATCTTTCAGTACGATGGCTTTCGTAAGATGGGCGATGCACATGATGCCGTCCCCTTGCCCATTGTCTGCTTTGCCGAGCAGGTAATGTGCCATGGCGTTGCCCTCTTCTATTTCGATAGCCTTCTTTGCCGCTCCTGCCATGGCGGGATAGTCTTCCTGCATGTAGCATACGTTGGCTAGACTGAGGTAGGTGGAGGTATGTTCCGGCTCTATTTCGGTCATACGTTCCAGCAGTTTGTGTGCCTCGTCCAGTTCGTTGGTCTGGGTGTAGACTTGGGCAAGGTAGCCCATGGTCTCAAAGTCTTCCTGAATGGCAAGGGCTTCAGTGAAGCATTTGATGGCGTAGTCTGTACGGCCCATGCGTTGTGCACGCATACCGTCATACTTGAATATCTCAAAATTCTTCTGCTCGTTTTTTTGTTTCTCATTTGCCGGACTGTCTGACTTGCCGGAGAAAAAAGATTTAAAGAATCCCATAGGTGATTAAAAATTAAAGAATTAAAAATTAAAAAGGAAAAGGAGGGGCATGGCTGATAAGAGATGTTCCTCTCAGCGGCAGGACATTCTTTTCCAACGGCAAAAGTAATGAATTATTTTTTGATTTGAAGCATTCCGTTGACAGCAATTACCTTACCTTCGTCCAACAATTCATGTAACACATCGATGAGCATGTTTTTATCGTCCGGTATCTGTTCTGCCAAAGTGGCTGGAGTTTGTGGTTTATCAGATAGGGCTTGAAGAATCTTTTCAGAAAGTTCCTTTTCCGAAAGGTGGCCGGAAGGTTTCTTGTTCTTCAAATTGATGCAAGTGTCGCACTGCCCGCAGTTATGCTCGTTCTTCTCTCCGAAGTAGTGTAGCAGCATTCGACTACGGCACACGGTATCGCTGCTCACGTAATCCAGCATGGCACTTATGCGTTTCTCATACCGCTCTTTGCGTTCCTCGTACACGGCGGGAGAGATTTGCAGGTGGCGCATTTCAACCCTCTCTCGCGTGTATATTATATATGGTGTCTTTTTGCGGGGGATGTAACTGACGATACGTAGCTTGGCTAGGTGGATGAGCTGTTCATACACTTGCCGGCGTGTGAGTCCAGTGCGTATGGCCAGTGAATCTTCATTGATGAAAGCATGGTCTGTGAAGACCCCGGTATAGGAGCGGAGAATGGTTTGGATGAGTTTGTCCATATCTTCGCCGAGCTCTCTCAGTTTATAAAGTTCGTCTCGACGGATAGTGAACAGTAGCCGGGATGCATTGTCTTGTTCGTCTGTATATTCCAGGTATCCCGCTTGTGTCAGAATCTTCAAGGCACTGTCCACGGGAACGGGGAAGTACTTGAACTTTCGGCAAAAGTCTTCTATATTGAACTCGCGTACACAGCCTTGTCCGTCTCCCATTGCCATCTGGTAATAGTATTGAAGATGCTCATATACTTCCTTTATATACTCTTTTTCAGGAAAGGTGTCGGGAATGCGTTTGTGCAGTGTTGCCTTATCCGACTTGGCGTAAAGGATGACCGCGTAGGCTTTTTGTCCGTCCCTTCCGGCACGTCCTGCTTCCTGGAAGTAGGCTTCTATGGAATCGGGCAGGTCCATGTGGATGACAATCCGTACATCCGGTTTGTCGATACCCATACCGAATGCATTGGTGGCGACCATGACACGGCTTTCTCCTGTTTGCCAGCGTTGTTGGCGGATGTCTTTGGTGGCGTCATCCAGTCCGGCATGGTAGAAATCGGCGGTGATGTCTTCGTTGTGCAGCAGTTCGGTAATTTCCTTGGTACGGCGACGGTTGCGCACATAGATGATGGCGCTTCCGGGCATACGGCGCAGGATGTGCAACAGCTCTCCCGTCTTGTTTTCCGTCTTGCGGACGATATAGGCAAGGTTTTTGCGTTCGAAACTCATGCGGAACACATTTTCCTCACGGAAATGCAGACGGGCCTGGATATCTTTCACTACTTCCGGAGTGGCGGTGGCTGTCAATGCCAGGATGGGTACGCCGGGCAGAAGTTCGCGTATTTCGGCTATCTTCAGATAGGCGGGACGGAAATCGTAGCCCCATTGCGATATGCAGTGGCTTTCGTCTACCGTAATCATACTGATTTTCATCTTCTGCAGTTTGGTGCGGAAGATTTCAGTATCGAGCCTTTCGGGGGAGATGTAGAGGAACTTGAAATTGCCGAATATACAGTTCTCCAGTGTGACGATGATTTCCTGCCTGCTCATGCCTGAGTAGATGGCAAGCGCCTTGATTCCCCGCTTTTTCAGGTTTTGTACCTGGTCTTTCATGAGGGCAATCAACGGAGTGATGACCAGGCAAAGTCCTTCTTTAGCAAGTGCCGGAACTTGGAAAGTGATGGATTTTCCTCCTCCCGTGGGCATTAGTCCCAAAGTGTCCCGTCCCTCGGTAATGCTGTTGATGATATCTTCCTGGATTCCCCGGAAGGTATCGTATCCCCAGTATTGCTTCAGAAGCCTCACCCCCAATCCCTCCCCCATAGGGAGGGGAGTTTTGAAGTTACTACTGCTGCTCATGGTCTTATTGAACTTTCTTGCTACTTCTTATCGTTGAATTGATATTCTTTCCTTCTCTATGCTAATAGTAGTGATTACTTATCTTATAGCATCAACCAATTTTCATCATTTCCTTAATATAAGGAGACTATTCTTATTCCCCTCCCTGTGGGGGAGGGGTTAGGGGAGAGGCTTTCAGTTCGGCTTTATGTCTTCAATCTGCAACTGCACTTCACCCCTCTTATGGGTATTCTCTTCAATGGAATAGCAGATGTCGAAGGAACGTTTGGTCTTGATGAAGCGTACGTGGGAACTTTGCCCGAAAGCGATGCCGTTCATTACATTGTTCGATTTATTATCCACCAGTTCTAGCTTGATATGTTCCTGGTCGCGGCCTACGACTTTGCTGGTACCATAATCATAGACATTGTGCGTACAGAAAATGGGTTTGGCATTGTCCGGTCCGAATGGATTGAATTTCTTCAAGTCGCTGAAGAATTTCGGAGTGATGTCTCTGAAATCAATCTCGGCATTGATGTCGATGACGGCGCATGTCTGTTCCGGCAGGATATTTTGTGATACGAACTCTTCGAAGCGTTCGATAAAGGCCGGTACATTTTCCACCTTCATGGAAAGACCGGCGGCGTAGGTATGACCTCCGAAGTTTTCCAGAAGGTCGCGGCAGTATTCAATGGCTTTGTAGACATCGAATCCGGAGACGGAACGGGCAGATCCGGTTGCCATGTCATCCGTACGTGTCAGTACTACTGCCGGCCGGTAATAGATTTCCGTCAGCCGGGAGGCTACGATGCCGATGACGCCTTTATGCCAGTCTTCATTGTACAATACGATGGAACGTCGGTCGGCAAGTCCGTCCAGGTCAGCTACAATCTTGTTGGCCTCCTCGGTCATGGTCTTGTCCAAGTCCTTGCGTGTCTCGTTGTATTGGTTGATTTGTCCGGCTTTCTCCAGGGCAAGAGAGAAATCTTTTTCAGTAAGCAAGTCAACAGCTTCTTTCCCGTTCTGGATACGTCCGGAGGCGTTGATGCGGGGACCTATTTTGAATACAATGTCACTGACGGTGATGTCCTTGTCCGTCAGTCCGCAGACATCAATGATTGCTTTCAGGCCTACGCTGGGATTACTGTTCAACTGCTTCAAACCGTGGTAGGCGAGAATGCGGTTTTCACCCATAATGGGGACAATATCCGATGCGATACTGACGGCGCAGAGGTCCAGTAAAGGGATAAGGTGATGGAACTCGATACCGTTGTTGAGGGCAAATGCCTGCATGAACTTAAAGCCTACACCGCATCCGGACAGATGTTCATAAGGATAGGTGTTGTCTTCCCGTTTGGCATTCAGAATGGCTACAGCAGGGGGCAGTACATCATCGGGGACATGATGGTCGCAGATGATGAAATCAATGCCTTTCTCCTTGGCGTATGTGATTTCTTCGACGGCTTTGATACCGCAGTCCAATACAATAATCAAACCTACACCACTCTCTGCGGCATAGTCTACTCCTTGGATTGAAACTCCATACCCCTCATTGTAACGGTCGGGGATATAGTAGTCGATGTTCGAATAGAACTGTTGAATAAACTTGTAGACCAATGCCACAGCCGTGGTACCGTCTACGTCATAATCTCCATAAACAAGAATGCGCTCTTTCTTTCCCATTGCCTTGTTCAGGCGCTCTACGGCTATATCCATATCCTTCATCAGGAATGGGTCGTATAAGTCCGGTAGTTGGGGGCGGAAAAACTTCCGGGCATCCGCTGCCGTTGTTATTCCCCGCTCCACCAGCAATTTTCCCAATATTGGGCTAATTCCCAATTCTTGGGCCAGTTGTTGGCTTGCTTCTGCCTGTTCGGGTGTAATGGGTTGATAATTCCATTTGTGAGTCATTTTATATATTATTTTTTCTTTTTCTATCTCAAGATGTTGGGGGAGTAGAGGGGTTCAATACGTGCACTTTTCTCCAACAAGGTGTAAAGGTATGAAAAACTCTTGAAACGGAGGTGAATTCTGCGGAAAAACTTTATAAGTATATGTATTCTCCACTAAAAAACTTTATTTTTGTATCCATTAAAAAATATCGCTATGCTTGTTTTTATCTCTTGTGCAAAGACCATGGCAGCGCGCTGCTCTGTTGTCGTGCCCGAAGTCACAGTCCCGAAATTCGAAACGGAGGCTGTGCGGAATGCGTTGGAAATGTCGCAGTATTCAGTATCCGAATTGGAAAGGCTTCTTCGGGTGAATACCAAAATTGCTGCCGAGAACCGTTTGCGTTTTCATGATTTCTGTTCGGAGGAGAATCGTTCGATGCCAGCCGTTTGCGCCTACACGGGAGCTGTTTTTAAACGCATTCTTCCGAAAGATTTTTCAGCGGAGGATTTTCGTTATGCGCAAGAACATCTACGTATCACTTCTTTTCTTTATGGGTTGCTTCGCCCGCTGGACGGTATCAAACCCTATCGTTTGGAAGGAGATGTCCGTTTGCCCGAAAAAGGTGGAATATCCATGTTTGATTATTGGAAGCCTTTGTTGACGGATTACTTCATAGAGGAAATTAAAAACTGTGGCGGTGTTCTCATTAATTTGGCAAGTGCTGAAATGAAAGATTTGTTCGACTGGAAGCGGGTGGAGCAAGAGGTGCGTGTTATTACGCCCGAGTTTCAAGTTTGGAAGGCCGGACAGCCGAAGACTGTCGTTATCTATGCCAAGATGTGTCGCGGAGAGATGACGCGTTTTATTGTCAAGAACCGTCTGGAGTGTCCTGAGGAGTTGAAATCCTTTTCTTGGGAGGGCTTCGTCTGGGATGAGATACGCAGTACGGAGAATGTATGGCATTTTTCGTTAGGTACATTTATGTAATGAAAAGGTACATTACGTTTGGCTCAGATGTTACTATATGTTGCTTTCGATGTTTGCGCAAAATGAAGAACTAAATACGCAATTTAGGATGAGGGAAAAGAATGAACCCTCTACATTTGCATGCAGTAAACTTAAAAGCAATATACTATGAAGAGAAACGGATTAAGAACAGTTGTTGTATTAGCTTTGACCATATTTCTATTGAATGCTCCGGTTTGTGCTACAGCTTCCAGATTGCAGGATACTTGTGCGGAGGCGCGGGATGAGGTTGCACTGCGGCCTGAGTGGATGAGGATTCTCCATGATACGCTTCCTATATGTAAGATTTCTATTCCTGGTTCACACGATAGCGGTAGTATCAAAGGAGGGCATATGTTGAAAACACAAGCAACAGATATTCCTGCTCAATTACGGCAAGGCATCCGTGCTTTCGATATCCGTTTGGAAAAGAAAGGTAATAAACTGGGGGTGTTTCACAGTCATGCCTTTCAGGATATATATTGGGAAGATGATGTTTTACCTGCTTTTATACACTTTCTGCAAACATATCCTTCTGAGACTTTGATTGTTTCCTTGAAAAAGGAAGGGGGAGAATTGCGGGATTATGCTTCTCTGCTGTCCGTTTCTTTAAGCAGCCCTGAGTATCAAAGTTATTTCGTGATGGACTTTCGCCCTGAATTGACGCTGAAAGATTGCCGTGGAAAGATTCTTTTCCTGCATAGGGATCATGCTATGGATAATTATCCTGGAGCAGCATGTGTAGGTTGGGAGGATGACAGTACTTGCCTGCTCACTCTTCGCAATAAAGATGGTAAGGAAGGAGTGGCTTTGCTCGAAGATGAATATCAATATGAATCGGGTGAGGAGGCCGGGAAGAAGGTAGGGGTTTGTGTCCGTAATATTGAAGGGATGTCTGCTGAGCCGGTTTCCTCACGTCGGTGGGGAATTACTTTTGTAAGTGCGACGGGGCTGCCCTTGGGAACCCCTAAAGTCTTTGCTGATAAGGTGAACAAGCCTATTGCTGACTATTTAAAACAAAAGAATAGCCGGAATTGCGGTATTGTTTTTATCGATTTTGTCAGTGAACCTGGAGGAAAAGATTTGGTGGAATATTTGATTGACAGTAATGTTTGCGCAAAATGAAGATTTATATGCGCAATTGGGAATACTGAAAAAAAAGCATTTTCTTAATTTTGCACATGTTGAACACCTTAATGTTATATACTATGAAACTGTCAATAGATTTAGGAGGAACCAATATTCGAATAGCCCAAGTGGAAAAAGGGAACTGCTTGAATAAAGTGTCGGTTCCATGTTTAGCTCAGCAAGATGCTTCTACTGTGCTAAACCAGCTTTCCCAGCTTATTCGGAATATGATGAATGAGCAGGTAGATGGTATCGGTATCGGTGTCCCTTCAATTGTTGATCCGGAGAAAGGAATTGTATATAATGTAGCAAATATATCTTCTTGGAAAGAAATACACTTGAAGGAGATTTTGGAGAACGAATTCAAGGTGGCAGTTGCCATTAATAATGATTCCAACTGTTTCACTTTGGGGGAGAGCCTATACGGCGAAGGAAAATCTTATACCAACATGGTAGGCGTTACTATCGGGACCGGAATTGGAGCTGGCGTTGTCATTGGCCGTCGTTTGTATGGTGGGCAATATATGGGAGCCGGTGAGATAGGCTCATTTCCTTATTTGGACTCTGATTTTGAACACTATTGCAGTAGTTTCTTGTTTAAACGTTATGGCACTACCGGTGCGGTAGTAGCTGAAAAAGCCCAGCAAGGAGAACAAGCTGCATTGGAGATTTGGAAAGAGTTTGGGAGGCATTTGGGTAATCTTATAAAGGCAATTCTTTTTGCCTATGCTCCCCAGGCTATTGTTTTAGGAGGCGGTATTGTATCGGCTTTTCCTTTCTTTAAAAATGCTATGGAACAAACAATGCAAAGTTTTCCCTACAAGATTATATCGGATAATGTGAGTGTGGTGGCTTCGCATCAAAAGGATTCCAGTTTATTGGGTGCTGCCGCTCTTCTTGAGTAATAATCCCTATACGGTTTGATTGAAAGATAATAAATATTTACAGTTGTATTATTTTACGCATAAATAAGGACTGTTAGAGAATTGCTTCTTTTGTAATAACTATGTAATTCTGCTTTCTGACCTTTGTGGCGGAATTATAATTTTCTATATTATAAACTTTAAATTTTGAATGCATGAAACAAGTAAATCTTAGAATCTATCGAACGATTCTGACCCTATTGTTGGGACTGTTCTTGTCGGCAGGTGCTTATGCACAGCAGATTTCTGTGAAAGGAACAGTAAAGGATCAGACTGGCGAACCTGTGATTGGTGCCAATGTATTAGTAAAGGGGACGACTAATGGAGTGATTACGGACGTTGACGGAAACTTTAATGTTTCGGCCGATAAAAACGGCGTATTGGTAATCAGTTTTGTCGGCTATGTGACTCAGGAAGTACCAGTGGCAGAAAAACAAATGGTAATTGTGCTTAAAGAGGATACAGAACTTCTGGATGAGGTTGTTGTATTAGGGTATGGTGCGAATACACGTAAGCAGGACTTGTCTGCTTCAGTGGGTGTAGTAAGTAATACTGAAGAATTGGCTGCTCGCCCGGTAACTTCTACCGAAGGCATGCTGCAGGGACAGCTGGCAGGTGTTACCATTACGGCCGATGGTGGCGACCCAACTTCTTCTCCTAACATTGTGATTCGTGGTCAAGGCTCACAAGATGGAGACAATGTACTTTGGGTTGTGGACGGTGTTCCCGGTGCACCTATCTCATCCATGAATGATATTGAAAGTATCGTTGTTTTGAAGGATGCTGCTTCTGCTGCTATCTATGGCGCACAGTCTGGTGCAGGTGGTGTTGTGTTGGTAACTACCAAAAAAGCGAAACAAGGTGCTCCTTCGTTGACTTATGACGGCACTTTTGGTATTCGTCAGGCTACCAATTTGATAGAACCACTGAATGCGGAGCAGCAGATTGAGATGCGTAAGATATCTCATCAAAATGCAGGACTTTCGCTTCCAGTCGGTTGGGATGTTACCAAAAATCCATGGATAGGTACGACTCGTACTGATTGGATGGATGAGATTTTCCGCACTGCCTTCTACCAACGTCATAACGTAGCGTTGAATGTAGGTTCTGATAATTTTTCAAATCGTATATCTTTTGCTTACGATAATGATGAAGGTGTTTTGATTAATACTTTCAAGAAGAATCTTACATTACGTTATAATGGTAAAATGCAGCTGAACAAGTGGGTGAGCGTCAGTGAGGATTTTGTATGGCAGAACACTACCCAACGTTCCAAAGCTACGGATAACGATGCTTATACAGGACCTATCCTTTCGGCTATCTACATGCCGGCAAGTGCCACTGTCTATAATCCGTTGGACGGAAGTTATGGTGGTGTGACTACGGAAGATCCTGCCTATATTGAAAAATATGGTTCGAATTTCTCTGATATCCACGGGGATGCTGTAAATCCGGTACGTCTATTGGAAGCAGAGAATTTGTATGACAAGATAAGTGACATATGGAGCACTACCAGCTTGGAGATAGCTAATGTACTTCCTGGATTGAAGTTTACGAGTCGTTTTACTTATAATATGAAGACTAATCATTACAAGAAGTTCAATCCTATTCGTGATGAAGTAGGTAAACCGGCTTTGTCGAATAATCTTCAAGAAACTACTTACCGTAGAGATGCTTGGAAGACGGAAAATACCCTGACTTATGATAAGACATTCGGTGAACATACGGTTGGTGCCTTGTTCTCGACTACGGCAGATCATTCTGAAACGCGTGGACTGGAAGTGACGGGTAAGGATTTTGCGGATGAATCGGAATTTTTACAATACATGGCATATGCAGGATCAGTGACAGCATCTGACTATTTGACTGGACCTGATGCCAATGTGTCGTTGATTGCCCGTTTGGCTTATTCTTATAATGACCGTTATTTTGCTACTGCATCTTGGCGTCGTGATTATGCTGGACGTTTGCCTAAGGAAAATAACTATGGTGATTTCCCTGCAGTGACCCTTGGATGGAAAATATCTAATGAAAAATTCTTTAAGAAGAGTGATTTTATCAGTTTGCTGAAATTGCGTGCTTCTTGGGGGCGTGTAGGTAATTTGAGCTCTATAGGGCTTAATTATAAGTCTGCTTTGTTGAAGAAAAGCTCGTGGACAGAACAAGCACAATATGGTCCTGAGGCAAATAATATCTGGAATACTTTGATTTACAACGGCTCTGCGTTAAATCCTGATTTGACCTGGGAAACTTCAGAACAGACTGACTTGGGCTTGGATGTTGAGATGTTTAAAAACCGTTTGTCGGTATCATTAGACTATTTTGATAAACGTACTTTCAATTTGATTCAGACACAATCAATGGGGTGGCCTTCTACTATGGGACTCGATGCCATGTTAATCAATCAAGGTGAAGTGCGTAACCGTGGCTTTGAGATTCAAGCTAATTGGAGCGATAAGATTAACAAAAACCTTTCTTATTTCGTATCGGGTAACTTCTCGTATTTAAAGAACTGGGTATCAGATATAGGTGTGAAGGATGCGGATGGCAATCCGGGTTTGTGGCCTAATGATAAAAGGTTCCGTAGCATCCCTTATATGATGCAGAGTACGGAAGGGGAACCTCTGAATTCCTTCTACTTGATTAAGACAGATGGTTTGTTCCAAAGTGATGCAGAAGTTGCCGAGTGGAATGCTAAACATGGAACATATGTGACCAATGATAATGGTGAAAAAGAGTGGGTAGGTATTCAGCCGAATGCCAAGGCTGGTGACTTGAAGTTTGTGGATCATAATGGCGATGGTAAAATTACGGATGCAGACCGTCAGTATATGGGTAGTGCGACTCCGAAGACGACTTTTGCCTTTACATTGGGAATGACGTGGAAAAAACTTTCTTTCAGTGCCATGTTCCAGGGAGTAGGTGGAGCAAAAGCTTTATATGTAGGAAAGTACATGCTGTTGAGTGATGTAGAAGGAAACTTTAACCGTTCCAGCGAGATATTGAATGCTTGGAGTCCTACAAATACCGGTTCTGATATTCCTCGTTTGTCAAAGAATGACCCGAATGGAAACTTTACGACTGCATCTGATTGGTATTTGGAGAATGCTTCTTATCTGCGTTTGAAGAATGTAACCCTTTCTTATGATTTAAGCGATGTATTCCGCAAGTGGTCTCATTTGAATGACCGTAACAGCCGTTTGTCTGTGTACTTCAGTGGTGAAAATCTTGCTACTATCACTGGATATTCTGGCATGGATCCTGAATGTGGTGGCTGGGATGCTTTGAAATATCCGGTATCTCGCGTATTATCTGTTGGTGTAAAATTGACTTACTAATAATTAATAGAGAAGAATGATTATGAAAAAAAATATATTATTTTTTGCGATGTCTGCCACATTGCTTATGAGTTCTTGCAGTGACTTCCTTGATGTGCAACCAGAGGGAGATGCTACTACAACGACTTATTTTACCAATGACCTGCAGGCTATTGATGCTGTAGATGCATTGTATGAAAGATTTCATCAGGAAGCTGTATATGGACGCGAACTGTTTTGGGAACAAGGTGCCGCGTGCGACGTTGTGTGGGGAAAGACCCGTGATTTTCCAACACTTGCTACATTGAAATATACAGGAGACGAATCCCCTTTGCGTACTATTTTTGATACTATGTACAAAGTGATGGCACGTTCCAACTGGGTAATACAAGAGTTGCTTAAGAAAGGGAAAAGCACCACTTTGAGTGATATTGAAAAGAGAAGTCTCGGTGAAGCTTACTTCACTCGTGGATGGGCTCATTTCTTGATCGCTTATCGTTACGGTCTTGATACACAAGGGGTACCTTTTGTCCGTTATGAAGATTTTGAAGGTGGCTATGACAATTCTATTCCTCCTCAGCAAGCTTCGGTCATCGATAATTATAAATTGATTATCTCGGATATGGACAAGGCAATAGAGTATTTGCCCCGTTTTGAAGAGTATGGAGATAATGATAGAGGACGCGCGCACGATGCGGCTGCAGTAGCTTTTAAAGCTAAAGTTTATGCTTATTGGGCAACTTGGGATGCTACACAATGGGGAAATGTAATCAGTATGGTCAATGAACTGGAAACTGCTTACGGACGTGATTTAGCCGGTACTTATGAAGAGTTGTTCTCTTCTGATTTCTCTAAATGGTGGAATAAAGAGTATATTTGGACTATTCCTGGAAATGGTGGCTCTCAAGGTGGCGGTTCGGAGTTTCCGGGAGTTGTCCTTGAGAACAAAGGCTGGGGACAATATAATGGCTGGGGACAGAACAAGCCGTCTTATGATATTTACGAAGAGATGTTGAAAGACGGAGCTGGTAATGACCGTTTGGTTCGTACGGTTTTAGAGTATGGTCAGGAATTTCAATTCTTGGGTGAATCCCGTGCTTTTTATTCAAGCTCGGATATTGAATCCGGTTTTATGATTAATAAATACATGGATCCCTTTAAGTATGAAGATGCAGCCAATAAGGGGTATATCAATACAAACGGAGACTGGCCGACAGTACGTATTAATTTCCCGGTTATCCGTTTTGCAGAAATGTTACTTTTCCGTGCGGAAGCTTATTTGATGACTAATAAAGCGGACTTGGCTACGGCTGATTTGAATCGCATTCGTAAACGTGCCAATGTTGCATTATTGACGGGCACTGCTACTATGGCTGACCTATATCATGAACGCCGTTGTGAATTGGCATTTGAGTTTACAGACCATTTATATGATTTGAAACGCTGGTATCGCTCAGGCAATACTGAAATAAAGGCTTTGGCTGCTGCCGAATTGAATGCCCGTCCGCGCGTACGTCATTATGCCAACCGCCAGGACCCTGCTTCCACATTCGTTGTAGGTGAGTATGAGGATTATACGGATAAGATTGCTTATCAGGATTACATGATCGTATTCCCTTATCCTTCGGTTCAGATTACCAAATCTGATGGTAAGTTAAAACAGAATCCTCATTATGATTGATATTTTCTCTGAAAGAGATAAAATATAAAAAAAGACCTCATTGCCATTGGTCTAATCTGCAGGGGTTGGTATTTTCGGGTATTGATCCTTGCAGATATTTCTTCTTTTTCTTTCATTTGCAAAGGCTATTCATAAAATCATTTTAATATACGGAGAGGCGGCATTCCCGACAGTCTGCAGCGCTCTTCAAATATACAGTCTGATGAAATTAAAAACTCTTATATGCGCAGCTGCTGCGTTCTTGGCTTGCTGCTCTTGTACGTCCGGTGAACAATCTCCCGTAGACTATGTAGACCCTTTTATCGGTACCGGTTTCCACGGACATACCTATCCGGGAGCAACAGTGCCTTTTGGGGCAGTGCAGCTAAGTCCTGACACGCGTGCCGGAAACTGGGATGCTTGTTCGGGGTATCATTATAATGATACGACTCTAAAAGGTTTTTCACACACACATTTAAGTGGGACCGGATGCATTGATCTTGGGGATATACTGTTTCGTCCTACTACGCTGAAACCGGATTTGACTACCGAAAACATTTACCAGCCGGCGGCTTTTTCCCATAAAGACGAAGATGCTTCTGCCGGATATTATTCGGTTGTTCTGAAAGAAGAAGGAATAAAAGCTGAATTGACGGTAACGGCACACGCCGGTATGCACCGCTATACGTTTCCTTCCGGCAAAGAAGCATCTATTATTATAGATTTGACTCATTTGCTTGATAACGAATATATTTATGAGGCTGAACTTGAACAGACTGCCGCCAACGAAATAATAGGTATGCGCAGAACCAGGGGATGGACGGACAATCAGTACGTTTATTTTGTAGCCCAGTTCTCGAAACCTTTTCAGGCCATAGACTTTATACAGAATAAAAAGATGGTTTCTGCAGGAGTTAAGTTGATCGGTACCGATTTGCAGGCTTGCTTGTCCTTCGATAATAGTAATGGAGAGCCGGTTATAGCCAAAGTTGGATTATCCATTGTCAGTGAAAAGAATGCACGTGAGAATTTGGAAACCGAGGTGATAGGTTTCGATTTTGATGCCGTGCGTAGTGCTGCCCGTTCCGCTTGGGAACAAGCTCTCTCTGCTATTACGGTAGAAGGCGGCAATACGGACGACTTGAAGAATTTCTATACAGCCATGTATCATTCTATGGTTGTACCCAATGTCGTGAGTGATGTCAATGGTGAGTACCGCCGTCATAATATGGAGGTTGGGCAACTGCCAAAAGGTAAAGTGCAATATTCTACATTTTCGCTTTGGGATACTTTCCGTGCATGGAATCCGTTGATGACTTTGATTGATACAACTTTGGTCAATAATATGATAAATTCCTTTTTGGACATTTACGAATCTTCGGGTGAACTTCCTATCTGGCCGCTTTCTGCCGGAGAGACGGGAACTATGATTGGTTATCATGCAGTGTCCGTTATAGCAGATGCTTATATGAAGGGTATTAGAGGATTTGACGCGGAAAAAGCGTTGGAAGCTATGGTAGTTTCTTCTGAAAAGAACAAAAAGGGAGCCGATTACTATATTCAGAATGGCTTTATTCCTTCTAATATAAAGAAAGAGTCCATCTCTTGTTTGCTGGAGTTTGCCTATGATGACTGGTGTATTGCACGTATGGCTCAGGAAATGGGTAAGGATGATATTTATCAAAAGTATATTCAACGTTCCCAGAACTATATCAATGTTTTTGATGGTAATACAAAATTCTTCCGCCCCAAGCGGATGGATGGGAACTGGGAAACTCCCTTCAATCCTATTGAGGTAGGTCGTGCCTATACGGAAGCCACAGCCTGGCAGTATCGCTTCTTTGTACCTCACGATGTAAGCGGTATGGCACAACTGTTTGGTGGTAAGAAAGAGTTTATTACCGCACTCGATTCTATCTTTACAGTAGAGTCGGATGTACATGGCGATTTAGTGGATATTACCGGACTGATAGGTCAATATGTTCATGGCAATGAGCCGAGCCATCATATCGCCTATCTGTACGATTACGTCGGACAGCCTTGGAAGACGCAGGAAATGACACGCCGTCTGCTCCATGAAATGTACGCTCCTACGCCTGAAGGAATCATTGGTAATGAAGATTGTGGACAGATGTCCGGTTGGTATATATTATCCAGCTTGGGTATTTATTCAGTTTGTCCGGGAAGCAATGAATTTGCACTGACTACTCCTCTATTTGAGAAAGCGGTTGTCAACCTGGCAAATAGAAAGACTTTGACCATCCTTGCCAACAATCCGAAGAAGAATGTCTATATCACAAAAGTAGAATTGAACGGACAACCGATAGATGTAAATTTTATTACTTATGCACAGTTGATGGAAGGTGGAGAACTTCGTTTTACTTTGTCCGATAAGCCGAATATGGAGAGAGGTGTTTCCTCTGAAGCATCCCCTTATTCCTATACTAAAGATGAAGTCGTTTCCATTCCCTATGTGGATAAGGATTTGAACTTGTTTATGGATAAGGTAACGGTTGCATTGGCCACAACAACCAAGGATGCCGAAATCAGATATACATTGGATGGCAGCGAGCCCACAGAGCAGTCGGCATTGTACGAGCAGCCTTTTGAACTGGACAAGACCACTTTAATAAAAGCCAAAGGATTCAAGGAAGGTCTCCGCTCAAGCAGAACATTATCCATATCGGCAACGAAAGCTGAATTAAAGGCTGCTCTTTCTGTAAATCCTACTCAGAATGGTACATCTTATAAGTACTTTGAAGGCACTTACCAGAAAGTGGCTGATGTAGAAAAGTCACCGTTGCTGGAGTCTGGTGTCATGCCCGAACCTTCTATTAAGGGTGCTAAGCAGGAGGATCATTTCGGTTATATCTTTTCTGGATTGATAAATGTTCCCGAAGATGGGGTCTATACTTTCCAGACCCGTTCGGACGATGGCAGTGTCTTGTACATTCACGATGAGCAGGTAGTCAATAATGATGCTTCCCATGCTGCAATTCCTGCTACCGGAATGGTCGCGCTGAAGAAAGGTTTTCATCCTTACAAGCTCTATTACTTTGAAGATTATGAAGGTGAGTATTTGAGCTGGGCTTGGAAACTGCCTTCTGCCGAGAAGTTGGCACCCATCCCTGCATCGGCTTTATTTGTGAAATAATAGTTTAATATATATGCTATGAGAAAGTTATTTTTGTTATTTTTACCTTTGTTCGCTGCATCATGCGGACAGGTGAAGCAGCAGGCACCTGCACCAGAGCCCGTTAATGTCATGAGTTTCAATATTCGCTATGACAATCTGGAAGATAGCTTGGACAACTGGCAATACCGTAAAGACCGCGCGGCAAATGCCATCCGTTTTTATGATGTGGATATATTGGGTACGCAAGAAGTACTTCATAATCAGTTGGAAGACCTTAAACAACGATTGCCGGAATACGGAGTCATCGGTGTAGGTCGTGAAGATGGAAAGGAAAAGGGTGAATATAGTGCACTCTGGTATAAGAAAGATCGTTTCAACTTGCTGGATTCTGGCTATTTCTGGTTGAGCGAGACTCCTGAAGTTGCCGGTTCCAAGGGCTGGGATGGAGCTTGTGAGCGTATCGCTTCATGGGCAAAACTGCAAGATAAAGTAAGTGGCAAGGAGTTCTTCGCATTGAATACCCACTTGGATCATGTAGGTGTTGCTGCACGTCGTGAAGGTATAAGCCTTATGCTGGATAAAGTAAATGAGTTGAGTGGTAACTTACCCGTAGTAGTAACGGGCGACTTTAATGCTAGTCCGGAATCGGATGTCATCAAACACGTGACTGACCCTTCCAATCCGGAACACTTGACAGATGCACGCCAGGCATCGGCAATTGTTTATGGTCCGGCATGGAGTTTCCATGATTTCGGAAAGATTCCTTACGATAAACGTCCGCTGATTGATTACGTTTTTGTACGTAATGGACTGAAAGTTTTGAGGTATGGTGTATTGGCTGAAACAGAGAATAATGCTTTCCTCTCCGACCATGCCCCTATTTTAGTAACAGTTGAATAATAAAACAATAATTATGACTAAGATATTAAGAATATGTATCGTTATGCTCTTGGCAGTCTTGCTACTGCCGGTAGAGTTATCGGCACAAAGCCGCCGTGATAAAGAACAGACCTATATTTTGGACCAACCTTATGAGGTGACAAAGATTACCCCTCCCCAGGGCAAGAAGATAAAGAATGTCATCTTGATGATTGGTGATGGCATGAGTCTTATGCACGTATATTCTGCCTGGACAGCCAATCGAGGCAAGTTGTTTTTGGATAACTGCCAGGTAGTGGGTTTGTCTAAAACCTATTGTGCCAACAAGCTGATTACAGACTCGGGAGCGGGTGGAACAGCCATAGCTACGGGGCGGAAGACAAACTATCATTCTGTGGGTGTAGATACCGAAGGACGTCCTTTGAAATCATTGGTAGACCTGGCTGCTGCTAAAGGTAAATCGACCGGTATAGCGGTGACTTGCCGTCTGTGGGATGCCACTCCTGCTGATTTTTGTTGCCATAACAAGGATAGGGATGCGGAAGCTGAAATCGTAGCAGATTACGTTAATTGCAGTGCCGATTATGTATTCGGTGGAGGTGCCAAGCTTTTCGAAAACCGTGAAGATGGACGTGACTTGTTTAAGGAACTACGCGATAAAGGATTTCAGACTCCTCGCAGTTGGGATGAATTGGCTGGCATAAAGAGTGGTAAGGTATTTGCCGTACCTTATCCCGTCGATACTCCTCTTCCTGCTGAACGTGGCGACCTTTTGGCACGTGCTTCATTGAAAGGTATCGAATTGCTGGACCAAAATAAAAACGGTTTCTTTATGATGATAGAAGGTTCGCAGCTGGATGACTACGGACACTTCAATGACATTGATTTGCTGATGCAGGAAACACATGACTTTGACCGTACTATCGGTGCCATTTATGAATGGGCTGCCAAGGATGGAGAAACATTGGTAGTAGTTACTGCAGACCATGAGACTGGTGGACTTACGTTGGTTGATGGAGATTTGGCAGAAGGCAGAATCGTATGTAAGTTCTCTACCGGTGGTCATAGCGGTGTAATGGTACCAGTGTATGCTTTTGGTCCCGGTGCAGAGGAGTTTACAGGGATTTTTGAAAATACTGCTATCTTTGACAAGATAAAAAAACTGCTCAATTTGTAATTTAAAAAATAACTATTTCCTATGTTGAAACACATTTTATTGGTAAGCTTGCTTTCTTTTTCCACTCTCCCTTTGCTGAAAGCTCAGAGCTGTGGCAATGATGAAAAGTATCATTTGCCTTATAAAAATACATATGTAAAGGAACCGCTGGTCACTGAAAATGAGTATCGTGTGGCAAAACCTGAGACGATTGTGCCGAAAAGCTTCGAAGAAGCTCGGCAGATTCTTCCCAATCCCATTTGGGGTGGACATGACAAGGAACTTGAAATGTATTGGAAGGCATGGGAAATAGCTATCGGCAATATTCGTGCTCCTCAAGCAGGCTCGGGTTTTGTCTCAAGCTATTTGGATACAGCTTATAATGGTAATATCTTTATGTGGGATTCCTCTTTCATTCTGATGTTTGCCCGCTATGGTACCCGTTTCTTTCCTTTCCAAAATACGCTGAACAACTTTTACGCCAAGCAGCATCCCGACGGTTTCATTTGCCGTGAAATAAAGGTGGATGGTGCCGATTGCTTTGAACGCTATGATCCAGTCAGTACCGGACCGAATTTGATGCCTTGGTGTGAGATGGTCTATTTCCATCAGTTTGGTGATACGGAACGCCTGCACAAGATATTTCCGGTACTTTGTGCTTATTATAAGTGGTTGAAATTGAACCATACTTGGAGAAATGGAACCTACTGGTCAAGCGGATGGGGAACCGGCATGGATAATATGCCCCGTGTTCCGTCAGAATACAGCCCTATCTACAGTCACGGGCATATGATTTGGTTGGATACAAACCTACAGCAATTATTTACTGCCAATTTACTACTTGAGATGGGCTTTTATCTGGAACGTTGGCAAGAGATAGAAGAGTTTGAAGACGAAGCCAAAATGCTGGGAAAATATATCCATGACAATCTTTGGGATGAAAAGACCGGTTTCCTTTATGACCAGTATGCTGACGGTACGCTCTGTACAACCAAGGGAATAGGTGCCTATTGGGCTCTGTTTACTGATGTATTGGATTCTGTACAGTTGGACCGCATGGTGAAGGAATTGGATAATCCTGCCACATTCAACCGGAAACACCGTATTCCTTCTTTGTCTGCCGATAATCCCAAGTACAAGGAGAATGGCCGTTATTGGCAGGGTGGCGTATGGCCGGGAACTAATTACATGGTGATGCAGGGCCTTGTGCAGAAAGGTTATGGTAAACTGGCACGGGAGATTTGTTTGAATCATTATGCCCAGGTGTTTGAGGTCTATAAGAAGACTGGAACTTTTTGGGAATATTATGCTCCGGAAAGTGCTGAGCCGGGATTTATGGCAAGGGATAATTTTGTGGGTTGGGCAGGACTTCCTCCTATTGCTGAATTGATAGAATTTATTATCGGTATTCGGGGAGATTATGCCAAAAAGCAGATTATCTGGGATATGAATTTGACGGAGATTAACGGCATAGAACGCTATCCTTTTGGTCCCGAAGGGCTTATCTCCTTAAAAGCTGAAGCACGCCGTTCTGCAAGTGATGAACCCCGTATCACAGTAGATTCTAATATTGATTTTGAACTGTGTGTACTCTATGGTGGAAAAGAGAAAAAGATAAATGTGACATCCGGTAAGCATACCTATTAAAGAAGAAATCAATCATGAAAAACAATATGTCAAGACGCCAATTTCTGAAGACTGGCGGGCTTGCCTTGGCTGCAATGACCTTTCAGCCCGCTTCCGTATTATCTTCATCCGGGACTTTCAGCCAGAGATATGTTTCGTTGCGTCCTTCTGCAAGCAAAAGGAGCTTCATTTCGAAGGCAGTAGATGCTGCTATTGAAGAAGCAAAGCCTAAAATAAAGGACGAGAAGTTGCGTTGGATGTTCGAGAACTGTTTTCCCAATACGCTTGACACTACTGTCAGATATAGAGTGAAGAATGGCAGACCAGATACTTTCGTCATTACAGGTGATATAGATGCCATGTGGCTGCGCGACTCTTCAGCGCAAGTATGGCCCTATCTGCCGTTGATGAAGAAAGATAAGGACTTGCAGTTGATGGTGGCAGGACTTGTCAACAGACAGACTGAATGTATCTTGATAGACCCGTATGCCAATGCCTTCAATGACGGGCCGTTGGGCAGCTATTGGGAAACCGACCATACACAACATATGGCTAAGGAACTGCATGAACGCAAATGGGAGATAGATTCTTTGTGCTATCCCATTCGTCTGGCTTATCATTATTGGCAATACACGGAAGACACGTCTGTGTTCGATGAAAATTGGCATAAAGCTATGCTGCTGGTGGTCAAGACCTTTAAAGAGCAACAGAGGAAACAAGGCTTAGGACCTTATAGCTTTACGCGCGATTGCGACCGCCCTACAGATTCGCAGATTAACAACGGATGGGGAGCACCGGTAAAGCCGGTCGGCTTAATCGTTTCTTCTTTCCGTCCGTCAGATGATGCTACACAATACGGTTTTCTGATTCCTGCTAATATGTTTGCGGTTGTGTCATTGCGCCAATTGGCTGAGATAGAGGATAAAGTTTATGGAAACAAGGACTTCTCCGGAGAATGTATAACATTGGCAGATGAAGTGGATGCAGCTATCCGTAGGTATGGTACTTTCAATCATCCGGTTTGTGGGCGTATTTATGCTTTTGAGGTCGACGGTTTTGGTAACGCGCTTTGTATGGACGATGCCAATGTACCCAGTTTGCTGGCTGCGCCTTATCTGGGTTATTGTTCTTTTAAAGATGCGATTTATCAGAATACCCGTAAAATGATATGGAGCGGCAATAATCCTTATTTCTTTAAAGGAAAAGCCGGTGAAGGGGTAGGAGGCCCTCATGTGGGATTGAATTATATCTGGCCGATGAGCATCATTATGAAGGCTTTTACAACGGATGATTCCGAAGAAATACGTGCTTGTCTGAAGCAACTTCGTGATACGGATGGAGGGACGGGCTTTATGCATGAGTCTTTCCATTCGGAGGATGCCGCGGACTTTACTCGTTCCTGGTTTGCCTGGACAAATACTTTGTTCGGTGAACTGATACTGAATACAATCAAGGAATATCCCAACTTATTATCCCAAATACTATGAAGATAAGATATTGGTTACTGGCTATGTCATTCATTTTTCTCTCTTGTGGGAGAGTGGCTGATGATGTAGAGGCAAACTATGGTATTATACCCATGCCGAATGAACTTGCTCCAATGCAGGGAGTGTATGTCTTGCAAGGGAAAAAAACAGTGGCTGTCCCTTCCGGGGAAGCCGCGATGAAAGTTTTTCATTATTTGGAGGATGCGTTGAAAAACACTTCTGTAACGCTGAAGGATATTTCGGAAACGGGAAAGGCCGATATTTGCTTATCTATAGATAATTCCTTGCCCAATGAGGCCTATACATTGGAGGTTTCTTCCGATAGGATAAATATATCTTCCAATGAAACTGCCGCCGGATTTTTTTATGGTGTCCAGTCTTTGCTGCAGCTCATGCCGGCAGCCATTTATGATGGTGACCGGAAATACGAAGGAAAGATTAGGATTCCTGCTGTCAGCATTACGGATGCTCCCCGTTTCCCTCATCGTGGGGCTATGATGGATGTAGGGCGTAATTTTCTGCCAAAAGAGGAAGTGCTGAAGTTTCTTGATTTGATGGCATTCTATAAATTGAATAAATTCCATTTTCATCTGACAGATGACCAAGGATGGAGAATAGAAATAAAGAAATACCCGAAACTGACTGAAATAGGTTCTTATCGTAAACAGACTCAGATAGGACACTCTGATTATTATTTTCCACGGCGTTACGATGGAAAAGAAAAGAGAGGCTATTATACGCAGGAAGAAATAAAGGAAATTGTGAAGTATGCATCCGACCGTTTCATTACGGTCATTCCCGAAATTGAAATGCCGGGACATGCATCCGCAGCACTGGCTTCCTATCCGGAACTTTCTTGCGGACTGGGAAAGACTTATGTGGTGCGTGATTATTTTGATGTTTTTGATGAGGTCTATTGTCCCAAAGAGCATACATTTGAATTCTTACAAAATGTGCTGACCGAAGTTATGGAACTCTTCCCCAGCCATTATATCCACATTGGTGGAGATGAGTGTCCCAAGAAAGCATGGAAGAAGTGTGCCCATTGCCAGCATTTGATGAAGCGGGAAGGTCTGCCCAACGAAGAAGCTCTGCAAAGTTGGTTTATCCATCGGATTGAGCAATTTGTGAACAGTAAAGGGCGTGACATCATCGGGTGGGATGAGATTCTGGAAGGAGGGCTTGCCCCTAATGCTACCGTCATGTCATGGCGTGGCGAGAAAGGAGGTATCGAAGCGGCTCGCCAACGGCATAAAGTCATTATGACACCCGGCAAAAAGTGTTATTTGGATTACTACCAGGAAAGTCCGGAATTTGCCCCGTTGGCTATCGGCGGTTTTCTTCCGTTGGATACGGTGTACAATTATAACCCGCTTCCTGCTGAACTGACTCCGGAAGAACAAGCTTATATAATAGGCGTACAAGCCAATATCTGGGGAGAGTACATACAGACTCCCGAATATTTTGAATATATGGCTTTCCCTCGTTTGCTGGCTATGTCAGAGGTGCAATGGACACAGCCGGAACATAAGGACTTCGAGTCGTTTGCCCGTAGGCTGGATAAGGAGTTTGAACGATTGGATTATTGCGGAGTGAATGCTTGCCGTAACTTCTATGAAGTCAATCAGGCTGGTGCGTGGAACAAGGCGCAGCAGACTTATGAGGTGACTTTGAACACCTTCTGTCCGGATGCCGATATTTACTATGCGGTAAATGATTCAACGGTCAACACTTCATCTTCCCTTTATAAGACTCCGATACCGTTGGACGAGGATGCAACTGTTTATTCGGCAGTTTACAGAGACGGTAAGCCGCTAGGGAAAGTGACCCGCAAGAGTTTTGCTGTAAACAAGGCAACCGGATGTGACTATACTTGTAATCCTGAAGCAGGATGGGAACACTTGAATAAAGGCTTCGGGCTGACTGATGGACGACGTGGCTATGCCCGCGACATGCGTCGCTGGATTAGCTTCTACCAGGATACTGTACAGATTGTAGTGGAACTGAAGAAACCTCAAAAAGTCAAGGAAGTTGCCTTTTCTTCTTTATGGCGGCCGGTAAATGAGATATGGCCGGCAAGAGCGATGAGTGTTTCTGTTTCAATGGATGGTCAGACTTTTATTCCGGTGGGCACTAAACAGCTGACTTATGATTTTACCTTGACGGAAGGCACTCGCTTCCCGGCATCTCTTTCATTTGCCGAAACGGAAGCTACATTTGTCCGCTTGGAATTATTGAGTGGTGGCTTGTGCCCGAAAGGATATTTTCATGAAGGGTTGCAGAGTGAGTTGGCAATAGATGAAATAGAAATATATTAATCTCAAGAAATTATGAAGAAAATAGTTGTTCTTTTAGTTGTACTGTTGGGCTGTATGCCGGTAACGGCTTTTGCGCAGAAGCAATTCTTTTTTAAGGATGGCAGGTTTGTAGTAGCACAGTTTACAGATTTGCACTGGATGCCGGGTTCTGCAAAGTGTGCCGAAACGGCAGCTACTATCCGTGCTGTCCTGGCAGCCGAACATCCGGACATTGCTATACTGAGTGGGGATGTGGTGACCGATGACCCTGCTATGGATGGATGGAAAAGTGTAGTGGATATTTTCAATGAAGCCAAGATGCCTTTTGTGGTGATGATGGGAAACCATGATGCAGAATACTTGACGCGCAATGAAATCTATGATTTCCTCTTGAAGTCTCCCTACTATGTGGGGGCAAAAGGCCCTGAAGATATTATGGGATGTGGTAATTGTGTGATTTCTATTTATAGTCCGGAGAAGAAGGACCAGGTAGAGGCATTGCTCTATTGCATGGATTCCAACGACTATCAGCCTAATAAAATCTATGGTGCTTACGACTGGATTCATTTCGACCAAATAGAATGGTACAGAAAGCAAAGTAAACACTTTGCAGAGAAGAACGGTGGTAATCCCGTTCCTGCTTTGGCCTTTTTCCATATTCCGCTGATTGAATACAACGAAATCAGAGGTGACGGGAAAACTTATGGCAATGACAAAGAAGGTGGAGTTGCCTCTGCTAATATCAATTCCGGTATGTTTGCTTCCTTCCTTGACATGAGGGATGTAATGGGAGTATTTGTAGGACATGACCATGATAACGATTTTATAGGAATAGATAAAGGTATTGCATTGGGATACGGACGGGTGACCGGTGCGGATGCGTATGGAGAGTTGACGAGAGGAGCCCGTATCATTGAACTGTACGAAGACCAATTCAAATTTGACACATGGATTTCCACTCCTTCGGGAAGGGAGGCTGCCTACTATTACCCTTCAGGTCTGAATTCGGATGAGGAGCAGAGTATGGCTTATTTGCCGGCTACGGGAACTTCTCCCAAGAAGCAGGGCGTGGCATATACCTATTATGAAGGCAAATGTAAACGTGTTGCCGATATTGCCGCCTGCAATAAAGTGAAGGAAGGGGTGATGAAGAACTTCTCGATTGAAGAAGTAGCCGTCCCTGATCATTTTGCTTATGATTTCCGTACGTTGGTGAAAATTCCAGAAAGGGGAGTATACCGTTTCTATACTTTTTCCGATGATGGTTCTAAACTATACATAGACGGTAAATTGATTGTTGATAACGACGGTGGACACAGCGGACGCCGTGCCGAAGGGAAAGTCGCTCTCGAAGCAGGGTACCACGAGTTGCATCTGCTGTATTTCGAAGATTACATGGGCCAGGAATTGGAAGTCGGGTATTCGGGACGGAATGTTCTGGAAACCGTGTTACCTGATACCATGTTGTTTGTACCGGATTAAATCAGCGCTGGTAACTCTTTGTCTGGTACTCTTTCCGATATTCATTGGGAGAGACTTTCTTCAAAGCTTTGAATTGGCGGGACAAGTTCTTCAGATTGTTTATTCCGACTTGTTCCGCCACATCTGCAATCGGAGCATCACTGGCCAACAGCAATTGGGCAAAGCGTTCCATCCTAAGGTTGAAGATGTATTTGTGGATGGATTGCTGGGTGACTTGCTTGAAGCGAATCTCCAATAAACGGCGTGATAATGGTACTTGTTTCACTATATCCGATACAGTGATATCAGCTGCTATATTCTGATGGATATATTTCAGAGCGGTTTGGATATGGGCATCGGTGGTAGAATAGAAGTCGGTCGAAAGCCGGTTGATTATATTAACTGGTTGGAGCACTACGTCCTGATAAGTGGCCTCCTCATCATTCAATAGATGTTCTATGAGGGCAGCTGCCTCAAATCCGCCTCTTACAATGTTTTGGCTGATACTGGATAGGGGAGGGTCTGAAAGATTGCATATAATCTCATCATTGTCGACTCCTAATATTGCTATCTTGTCGGGCACTCTGATGTTGTTGACTTTACAGATTTCCGTAATGCGGTTACCTTGATTGTCATCGCAAGCCATGAGTGCCGTAGGTTGTGGCAATGACTTTAACCAGTTGAGCAGGGGCGGTGCTTCATAAAACCATAAGTCATCAAGGGATTGGTCCTGATAAGAATAGAAATTGTTTCCAAACCCTTGGGCTGCTATACATTCATAGAAACCCTCGCAACGTTCTTGTGACCATACCGTATCGCGATAACCATAGAATGCGAAGTTCTGAAAGCCTTTACTCAGAAAAAACTCTGCTGCCATTCTGCCGGTCTTGCGGTAATCGCCGGTGATGTTTGGAATATTGCTGAACCTTGATTTATAATCCTGGGCCAATGCGATAATTCCGTTTTCACGGAATAGCTCCACGTTGTCATCATTGTCAAATCTGCCGATGATTGCATCTGCATGCCATGTCTTTGCCCATTTCAAGACTCCTTCTATACCATGACTGTTTTTGTAGGAGGGTGGCATACGGCATACTACCCATGGCTCATGGCTTTTGGAATAGGCCAATACCCCCTTTAGCAGATTGTACGAAAAGGACTCTGTAAAATCGGTCAATAATATCAATCGAATCATAGCAGTTGACTAAATGTAACTGATTGTTACTTATACAAATGTTAGCTTAATTGACAAATATAGGATTTTATTTCTTTTTCTTCAAATCTTTTCCCTCATATTTGCAGATTGCTTCAATCCATTTTTCTTCCAGTGGCTTGGACTCGTGTTTGGCGAGGTCGAAGGCTACCATGACGGAGGTACATACGCATTTTACTTCTTGGGTTTCCGTATCAATGACCCGTTGGGCGAGGTGGAAGCTTTTGGTTCCTATCTCAGTGACGGCAGTTTGCACGGCGATATGGTCCGAACCATAAATCTGTGCGAGGAAGTTTGCTTCAATATGGACGACAACGATACCATCCTTTTCCCAATCTACATCCGGGCATACGGAAGCGAAATATTCCGTTTTTCCTAAATCATAAAAAGAGAAGTAAACAGTGTTGTTTACATGGCCGAATTTGTCGACGTCATTGAAGCGTAGTTGTATGGGCAGGGTGTGGTTAAATTGAATTTCTTCCATTGTTTTCTCTTAAACTTTGTTTATAATCGCTGCAAAAATACTATTTTTGCGTGTTAATCCGTGAACTTATATATCAAGAAATGATAGAAGACATCAAAAAAGCCTGCCAGGTAATGAGCGAGGGCGGGGTAATTCTGTATCCGACAGATACGATTTGGGGTATAGGTTGTGACGCTACCAATGAAGAAGCGGTGCGCCGTGTATATGAAATCAAGCAACGCTCTGACAGTAAGGCGATGCTGGTATTGGTAGATTCTCCGGTAAAGGTGGATTTCTATGTGCAGGATGTTCCGGAGGTTGCCTGGGATTTGATAGAACTGGCTGACAAGCCCCTTACCATAATTTATTCCGGAGCGCGTAATCTGGCTCCTAACTTGCTTGCCGAAGATGGTAGTGTAGGTATCCGTGTCACCAGTGAGGCATTTTCAAAACGGCTTTGTCAGCAGTTCCGCAAGGCGATAGTCTCTACTTCTGCCAATGTCAGCGGGCAACCGTCTCCCGGTAACTTCAGTGAAATAAGTGAAGACATCAAGTCTGCGGTGGATTATATAGTAGGATACCGCCAGGAGGAAACGGGACGCCCGAAACCGTCCAGTATCATCAAGTTGGGCAAGGGCGGAGTCATTAAGATTATTCGCGAATAAAAGGAAAAATGGCAGAGGACAAGAGGAGTTTGTTGCAGCGCTTCATCATATGGCGCGAAAAGAATATCAAGGAAAAGCGGTTCATACTGATTCTCAGTTTTCTTGTAGGTATCTTTACGGCATTCGCCGCACTGATACTGAAAGTCATCATACACTGGATACAGAACTTCCTGACGGATAATTTCAATGCGACGGAAGCCAACTACCTTTATCTGGTCTATCCGGTAGTGGGTATCTTCCTGACCGGATTGTTTGTCCGCTACGTGGTGAAGGACGACATCAGTCATGGTGTTACCAAAATCCTATACGCCATCTCGCGGCGGCAGGGACGCATCAAACGGCATAACACTTGGTCGTCCATCATAGCCAGTTCCATTACCATCGGTTTCGGTGGTTCGGTCGGGGCGGAGGCGCCTATTGTGCTGACGGGTTCGGCTATCGGTTCCAATCTGGGAACCATCTTCAAGATGGAGCATCGTACGCTGATGCTATTGGTGGGATGTGGTGCTGCCGGTGCGGTTGCAGGCATTTTCAAGGCGCCGATTGCCGGTCTGGTATTTACGCTGGAGGTACTGATGATAGATTTGACAATGTCCTCCTTGTTGCCGTTGCTGATATCTGCGGTGACGGCTGCAACTGTTTCCTATATCGTGACGGGTACGGATGCCATGTTCAAATTCCATCTGGACCAAGCTTTCGAATTGGAGCGTATTCCGTATGTCATTATGCTGGGTATCTTCTGTGGATTGGTTTCCCTTTATTTTACCCGGGCCATGAACTCTGTGGAAGGCGTGTTCGGAAGGTTGAGAACTCCATATAAGAAGCTGATAATGGGTGGTGCCATGCTGAGTATCTTGATATTCCTTTTTCCTCCGTTGTATGGCGAAGGTTACGATACGATAGAGTTGTTGCTGAATGGGATGAGCAATGCCGAATGGGACACGGTGATGAATAATTCCTTCTTCTACGGGCACGGCAACCTGTTGCTGATATACCTCATACTGATTATTCTGTTTAAGGTCTTTGCTTCGAGTGCCACGAATGGCGGTGGCGGTTGCGGCGGTATCTTCGCACCTTCGTTGTATCTGGGTTGTATTGCCGGTTTTGTCTTTTCACATTTCAGCAATGAAATAGAGATGACGGCTTATCTGCCCGAGAAGAACTTTGCCTTGATGGGAATGGCGGGGGTCATGAGTGGGGTCATGCACGCTCCGCTGACCGGCGTGTTCCTCATAGCCGAGCTTACGGGAGGATACGACCTGTTTCTGCCACTGATGATTGTTTCCGTCAGTTCCTATCTTACCATCATCATGTTCGAGCCTCATAGTATCTATTCCATGCGTTTGGCCAAGAAAGGAGAACTGTTGACGCACCATAAGGACAAGGCTATCCTTACCCTGATGAAAATGGAGAATGTGGTGGAAAAGGATTTTGTGACCGTGCATCCCGAAATGGATTTGGGTGAACTGGTAAAGGCTATTTCCGCCTCGCATCGCAATGTTTTTCCCGTGACGGATAAGGAAGGGGTGTTGATTGGCATTGTCTTGTTGGACGATATCCGGAACATTATGTTCCGCCAGGAGTTATATCATCGCTTCACGGTGGGAAAACTGATGACTTCGGCTCCGGCACGTCTGTATGATACGGACAGTATGGAGCAGGTGATGCGCACCTTTGATGATACGAAGGCGTGGAATCTGCCGGTGGTGGATGCGGAAAACAAATACTTGGGCTTCGTGTCCAAGTCGAAGATATTCAACTCGTACCGTGAAGTATTGGTACATTTTTCAGAAGACTGAGGACTTTTTGGTATTTACTATTTTACTATTTACAAGTTACTATTTGCCGTTCGGGGTGATGGGGCATTGTAAATCGCAAAGAAGATGCTTCGTACATTGTAAATGGTAAATTGTAAATGGGCAAATGAGTTGCCTCGCAAATGGTACATTGTAAATGGTAAATTGTAAATGAAATGGTGGAAAAGAAGAATTTGAGGATTGTATATATGGGTACTCCCGACTTTGCGGTGGAGGCTCTTCGTTGTCTGGTAGAAGGAGGTTACAATGTGGTGGGTGTCATTACGATGCCCGACAAGCCTGCCGGACGGGGACATAAGCTCCAATTCTCTCCGGTGAAACAGTATGCACTGGAACATAATCTTCCGCTTCTTCAGCCGGAGAAGCTGAAGGATGAGGCTTTTGTGGAGGCGTTGCGTGCATGGAAGGCCGATTTGCAGATAGTCGTTGCCTTCCGCATGTTGCCGGAGGTGGTATGGAACATGCCGCGATTGGGCACCTTCAACCTGCATGCTTCCCTGCTTCCGCAGTATCGCGGCGCAGCCCCCATCAACTGGGCGGTGATTAATGGTGATACGGAAACGGGCATCACCACTTTCTTCCTGAAACATGAGATTGACACCGGTGAGGTTATCCAGCAGGTACGGGTACCCATTGCCGATACGGACAACGTGGGTATCGTCCACGACAAACTGATGCTGTTGGGCGGTCGCCTGGTGGTAGAAACCGTAGATGCCATTCTTGCCGGTACAGTGAAAAGTATTCCTCAAGAAGAAATGGCCGTCGTGGGTGAACTGCGTCCGGCACCGAAAATCTTCAAAGATACTTGTCGTATTGACTGGAACCGCCCGGTGAAGCGTATTTACGATTTTGTACGCGGCCTTTCTCCCTATCCTGCCGCTTGGACGGAGCTGGTCCAACCCGGTGGAGAATCTGTTGTGGTAAAAATCTTCGAGACGGAGAAAATAGGGGAATCCCATCAACTGGTTCCCGGAACCTTGCAGACAGACGGGAAGACCTATATCCGCGTTGCTGCCGAAGATGGCTTTGTCGGCATCTGCTCCCTCCAGCTTCCGGGCAAGAAGAAACTGAAAACGGATGAACTGTTGCGCGGCTTCCGGTTGACGGAAGGATACGTGATGAAATAACTGATTGTCATTCAATGACTTCCTACTGCAAAACTACTGCACTCGTTTTGCAGCGTCACTGCAAACCGCTTTGCAGTGTTGCTGCAACTAATATGCAGTGTGACTGCAACTGCTTTGCAGTGCTACTGCAACACGTTTGCAGTGACGCTGCAAAAGGTATGCAGTAAGTTTGCAGTGAGAGTTTTGATTTCCAATGTTAGGCTGAATTAAATCTTTTCTCTATATTTCCTCTATGAAAAGCAAGACCGCGACTATCTTTGTGAGTGGAAACGAGTGTC